>Ga0181466_1000832_pt1 | contig 11221 bp, 14 predicted proteins | sample InSIn4gowninarea_FD_119078 | JGI IMG/M metagenome (GOLD analysis project Ga0181466, IMG submission 119078) | Clean room microbial communities from NASA Spacecraft Assembly Facility at Jet Propulsion Laboratory, Pasadena, California, USA -... ... | reverse complement strand
TATATAAAGGGGATTTTTATCATATTTTTATATGGGAAGGGAGAATAAAGAGGGATTTACATAATAGAGTTAGAAATTAATATGAATTTTGATCAGAAAGTGCTAAGCATAGAAATCTTAGGCTTTAAAGGGGAAATAGGACTTATACCAGGAATGAGATGAATGATTTAGAGATATCAAGTAGATATTAACATCTCTGGGGAAAATTAGTGATTGATTTGAGGAAAAGGATGAAGGAGAAGTTAGTCATGCCTCACTTGAGCTGCTCTAAGGGATTATCCTTGCATTTGTGATATAAGTAGTTTTAACACTTTGAAACACAAAATTTATCACAATTATTCATTCTGGAACTTCAAAACTGCCTACCCAGCCTACATAGCCTAATCATTTTGTCTTCTCTTTGTTTGGGTGCACTTGAACTAGCAAACCCAGCTATTCTTCTTTTCTTTTGGCTATCCTCCTATCTAAATCTATCGTTATTTCTTCCAGGGGCCCAGATTAAACTCTTGAGCACCCTAGCTTCTCTACCTATCTAATAACCTACCAAGATTAAACAGTTTGGACAGATTTTTATTCTCTATCTCTACAACAAGCAATCTAACCTAGGGAGGCCAAGATTAAGCTGTTTGGCCTTCCCTTAACTGTGAAATTCTTCAAAAATGGATTAGTAGTGGCATATGAGCTAGCACACTTTCCTAGCCTTTTGTTTGCGGTTCATTTCATTTATTTTTCTCTTTGGCCCATTCATTCTTCTTTTTCCCTTTGATTTTTATTTTAGGGCATACCCTCTTCACATTTTTTTAAATTTTCTGAGTTTTCTTGGAAATATGGAACCTCTGCAGCATGAAAAAGATGACATATTCGGCATTTTGACAGTCGATCATGAAATATGAAACCTATTGGCATAGGAGGCTAACAGTGGCTCCACTTGGGAATGGATTTTCCTTTGAAAATTCAAGAATAGAAGGTTAGACTGCCTTGTAATTTAACTGTTGCTGGGATTTGAAAACATCCTTCTCTTTGATGCTAATGATTGAAACTTTGTATGTTGTAAACAATATCCTTTTTGAGCTGAATTATAGTAAAATTACAGCTCTGCTTCTTGTCTTCTGAGTGCTTTTTAACATATTCATATTTTCCCAAGCACTTCCTTTGAGGTAATTTCAAAAATAGAGATCAAAATGGTGCATCCCTTGATCCTTCATTCAAAACTTTGCTGCACTAATTTCTTATTGAACTGATGTATGTAAAAAATGTTGAAAATACAAATATTTATATACAATACAATATATAGTTGTGTTATATCCATCAAAGGAGATCAAAGTAATGTTTGAGCATTCGGCCATTGACAGGGCCATCTTCAGCTTCTGTGCCATTCAAACTCTTCAGAAAATATGTATTATTGCCTTGTAGCACTTGAATGATGAATGGTCCTTTCCATAGGAAATCAAACTTGCCATGTTTTCCTTTATCTTCTCTTCTTGAGTCCCATCTAAGCACTTTATCTCCGATGAAGAAGTCTTCGGCCTGTGTTCTTTTATCAAACATCTTCTTTAGATTTTCTTACAAAACTTGAGCTCTCTAATATACTTCCTCCCTTGTTTGCTGCAAGTGAATGGTTTGATTAATCCTTCTTTGGATATCATTAGGCTCTGCTTCTATCTCTTGTAGTAGCTTGATCACTGGGATTCCCAAAGATGAAGGGAATCTTCCCTCCATTCCATAAACTAACTCATATGTGCTTGCTCCAATGGATCTTTTAGTTGTCAATCTATCATCCCATAGTGCATTCACAAGCTTTTTGTGCCAATTCTTTTTGTTCTCCTCCAAGACTTTCTTGATGATATTGATGAGGCTCTTGTTGGATGATTCAGCTAGGCCATTACCTTGAGGGTAATAGGTTGTGGAGTGACCTAAGGTAATGTGGTATTTATGGAAAAAACTAATCATTCTCTTGGATTTAAAGGTAGCAACATTGTCTATAATAATTTTTTCGGGATAGCCAGATCTCGACAGAATGTTGGTTTCAAGGAATTGCATGATGGTTGAGTCATTGGCTTGCCTACAAGGGATGGCCTCTATCCACTTGGTAAAGTAATCTATGGCAGTTAAAATCCATCTGTGTTGGCCTGAGGATGATGGGTGGATTTCTCAAATGAAGTCTAAACCCCATTGCTGAAATGGTTTCTCAGCTGAAATGGGCTTAAGGGGTAAGGGCAATAGCTTTCTTTTGCCTTCAAAGATCTGGCACTTGTGGCATGAAACAAAAAAATTCTTCACATCAGAAAATAGGGAGGGCCAATAGTAACCAGCCCTTAATATCTTATCAGCAGTAGACTTCCAATAAAATTGCCCTCCATAGTCCCCCGCATGAAACTCCTTCATAACATTATCAGTTTCATTCAAAGTTAGACAATTCAATAAAATTCCTTCATGATTTTTCCAAAATAAAACATTGTCCATGATACAAAACTTTGAAGCTCTCATTTTTAAGAATCTCTTTCTAGTTTTGGAAAACCCTGGAGGAGCATGCAGTTTTAACAATACAAAACAAATATCAACATACCAGGGTGATTGTAAAAAGGCTTGATTGATCTGTGGAGGTGCCAGCTCCTGTTCGTTGTCCATTTCATTAATGTCAAGGGCTTGAGAATTGGTTTTGGCCATCAATTTAGCTAATCCTTGTCCTTTTATCATTTTAGTGGGCTTGAATTCAATGTCATATTATAGGATATTGGTAATCCATTTCCCTCTTCTGCCTTCAATTCCTTCTTGAGGTAGAATGTCTTTTACAACAACATTTGGTACATAAGCTATCACATGGGAGTATAAGATATAAACTCTGAAATCTTTTATGGCCTTTACAAGGGCATATTCCTGCTTTTCTATGATTTGATACTTTAAGGGGGCATCTCCAAGGGCTCTGCTGAAGAAAGCGATGGCTTTTCACATCCCTAATCATCCTTTTGTAATAGGACAACAACAATGGTATGTTCAGAAGCAAAGGAAAAAATGATGAAATCTCTATCAAATCTCAGGCTTGTGAGGACTAGTGTTTGTGTTAAGGTAGTTTTGATGTCCTCAAAGGCTTGTTTGGCTTTTAATGTCCATTTAACTTTGGAATCTTTCTTGAGCATGTTGTTTAACAGACTTATCAGCTCGGCCAAATTAGGGATGAATCTTCTTAGGAAATTAATCTTTCCTAGAAAAGCTTGGAGTTCTTTGATGTTTCTTAGATGAGGGACTTGAATAATGGATTGAATCATGTCCGGATCGATTCTAATACCATCTTTTGAAATTATATGACCTAGAAGATTGCCTTCCTCTAGGCCGAACAGGGATTTCTTAGGATTTTAAGATATGCCATATTTCCTACAAGTTAGGAACACTTGCCTTAGATGTTTTAAATGCTCTTGGTCTGATTTTGAAAATGGAGTTAGATCATCAAGGTATACTAGTAAGAAATCATGGATTTCTTTGGCAAAGGCAATGTCCATTGCTCTTTGAAAAATGGCCCCTGCATTTTTGAGTCCGAAAGGCATTTTTACATATTTAAAGGTTCCCTAGGGTGTTGTAAATGCAGTTTTATCTTGATCATCTGGTGAACTAATATCTGATTGAAACCTGAAAATCCATCTAGCAATGAAATCCTGGAAGACCCCACTACTCTTTGTAGAATATGATCCATCTTGGGTAAAGGGTAGTGGTCCTTAAGAGAGACTTGGTTCAAATTTCTTAAATCAACACATAATCTAATCTCACTTGTTTTCTTCCTTGTGGGCATTAAGTTGGATACCCATTCTGAAAATCTAATGGGTGCAATAATACCAGCTTCAAACATTCTCTTCACTTCTTTCTCAATCAAAGGGAGAAGCATAGGATTGATTCTCCTTAATTTATGTTTAAAAGGCTTTTGATTTGGTTTCAAGGGTACGGTATGTTGGATGACTGAAGTATCATAGGACTTGAGGTCCTCATAACTCCAGGCAAAAACATCTTGGAACACTTTAAACAAGTCAACATATTTTGGCTTTTAATTAGCATGCAATGATTTTGACAGTTTTATCATTTTGGGTCTTTCTGCGGTCTCAATATTACAATCTTCAATTGCAGTGTTTAAGGGTTGCATCTTTGGTTTCCTAGGGATATCGTTTGAATCAAATATGTCTTCTAAGGGAGTTAAGCATATGGGCAGAAAGTTGTCTTTTAGCTCAATAATTTCAGTCTCTGCTTCAGTTATTTCATCCAAATTCATGTGTTTGAACTGTTGTATATTATTGCGGTCAAAAGTGGTTGGGTGCAACATTTGTTTAGTTGTCTCAGCTACTATAGTCTGCTGATCTTCGCTTGCCACCTATTGTGGGTCTTCCATGGCATCTGCATCAATGTTTAAACCTGAATATTCTTCTTGTAAAGTGAGGAAATTGTCTATCTGTGCATCATTTTCAAATACTTGCCAGTTCTTGATATTGTTTGGGACTGTAGGCCTATTCTTATTCTCGGTTGTGACACGGTGATTGGGCTCAAATGGTACCTTGCAACTGCTGGCAAAAGTTGCTAGGCTATGCGCATGTAGATTATGGCTTCTTGAAATTTTGGCAAGTTGGGATTCTGTGAAGGTATTGAGTATTTCAATGGTAGCACTTCTATAAGCTCCCAACCTACTATCATTAGTGACAGAAGTTCCCTTTATTTGATGTATGATCAAATCGGAGTCTCCTAGAATTGAAACTTTTGTTGCTCCTAGATCTCTGATCAGTTTGAGGCCTAATAGGAGGGCTTCATACTCTGCCATATTGTTGGTACATATGAAATTTAATCTATAGGCATGACCTTCAGCATGGTTGTTTTGTCTATTGTGTATCCACACCCCTGCCCCTGCTCCTAGTTTGTTTATAGAGCCATCAAATTCTAAATACCACAGGATTTCTTGCTTTTGGTCAATATTGGGAGTTTTAGTAATTTTCGGAGTGGGCAGATTCAAGTTTTCTGCTTCATGTAGTTTGCCTTGTGTGATGATTATATCAGTTATTTCAACAGTTCCTAGGTTTTTGGCAACCGATTCTTCACTCAAGTAGAACTCTTGCTCTAAAGCCAAAGGTTTATCATCAGTCGGAGGACACATATCAGCATTAAACAGGATAAATGAATCCATATCAGAATGGATAGAATAGATAGGAAAGTTTTGGGGCTTTTCTTCACTGCTTACCACATATTTCATCAGTGTTTCTCAGTATAGTCTCTTTGGTTGCCCAAAGACTGAAATGGTGGCATAAGACATGTCTAATTGCAAAGATCCTTGGAGTTTGGCTCCCCAAGATCTTGATAACAGCATATCATATTTGGGTGGAATATCAGCTACCACCACGTCCATTAGGATTGTTTTGTTTGGATATTGGACTAAAGACACACACAAATCTTTGATTAGGCCTAAACATTTGACTCGGCTGGAATCAAATGAAAACAAGTCTTTGTATGGTCTAGTGATATCTAACTCTAGCTTCTCCATTACAGATTTGGGAATTAGGTTGTGGGAGGCTCCTGAATCAAGCATTGCATTGTGTAACACTTTATTATGGATGCTTATACTGACATAAAAGGGTAGGACACCTCCATTTACTATTTTTCCATTGACTTCAAGACCAAAAAGTAGCTCTGGTTGATCATCTAGGACATTAACAACATCTATGTTCTCTGGCATTTGCAGAGACCTATTGATTTGTTTTATGTATACATCATGTTTAGCAAGCTCAGAGATAGGAATATATATCTTTAACTTACCACTTTATACCTCTAAATCAAAGGGTTTGTCTGATTGGCTCTTTGTGTTGTGACTAGTAGATTTTCCTTTTTCAATTGCACTTTCAACTATTTTTTCGTGGTTTTCAATGTTATCATGGGGTATTTCTGTTTCAGAAGTATCTTGAGGAGCGTTGTTTGAATTCTCTTTTGAGGAAGAGGATATGAAAGGCTAGTTCTTAGAGGCCTGTACATCAGTTACATCCTCTATGGTCACTTCTTTTGGATTTGGGTCTATTTTTTTGAAGGTTCTATGAAAGCAGCCTTGCCTTTTACCTTCTTGGGCTGTTTAGTATCCTTTGGTTTGATGGTTTCAAGAACATCTATGGTTCTAGTTCTCAATTTGTATTGCTTGTGAACCTTGTATATTGCTGAATCATAGCCTTCTTTAAAGTCAAATGATTCTCTAGACTTGGTTTGGAATTGATCTATATCATGATCATCTTGGTCTTCTTGGGTTAGAAAAACTTGTTGCTCACCATTTAAACCCATCAAGTTTATATGAGTGTCCTCTGTTGGTTCACTAGATGTTGACATTTCAGCATAGACTTCTTGAAAAGGAGGTATGATATCTTGGTCAGGGCTAGCCCTTCCAACGTTTGGGTTTTGGTTTTTTCTAAAGTTTGGGTTTCTAATAGTATTACTTTGTTGTCCTTCCCATGAGGATTTTCTTCAATAGTATCCACTATATCTCCAAGTCCATGGATACCATTGATGATTGCATCTAACTTCTAGTCCAACACTAAAGGTTCTTCTTTAAAAGTAGTTCTTCTTTCAGTTCTTGCTTTGTTTCATTTAGCTACCAGGTTTTCCTCCATGCTAACAGCTATGTTTTGATCTTTGCTAGGCTTTGAGGAGCTCTTTCCCATTATTGATAAGCCATGTCAGAATTAAATCCATCATGGAATTTGTATAAGGCTAGATCAGGTGGAGGTCTAAGGTTTTGTGGAATGGCATTGTAAACACTATTGAACCTAGCACAATAGTCTAAGACAACTTCTTGAGGGCCTTTTCTTATGGTGTCATATTCGGATAATATGTGCAATGGATCTTTCTTCTTTTCCCACTTGTTGATAAATGTTTGGTAAAGAGCCTCTGGATCAGCTATGGAATTCACAAGGAGTGCTCTAAACCAAGGCCTGACATCATCTATGAGACTTTGGACAAAAATATTCATTCTTACATCACCGTCGTCTATTTCATAGTTCTCAAAGTAGTCTTGCATTTTCTTGGTATGTTGTAGGGCTATGTATGGACCAGTACGATTAAAATAAGTGATTTTGGTTTAATAATCCTAAGGCATAGCCCAGGATTTCCTGGTAACTGCAACAGTGCATAACGATTAGCCATATTAATAGGGATAAGTGGAAAAGTAGGAAGAAATAGAACAACTGGGATAGTGGCAGCAACAGTGGTAATATGTGCAATAGATGGAGGTGTAGAAAAGGTGCTTTGAGAGGTGGATGATGAACTAGGAGAGGTAGGAATAGTGTGAAGTGAAACTTTAGCAGGGGTAGGAATATAGATTTGTTGAACTATTTCAGGGCTTGAATCAACGAAATCTTCTTTTCACTCTTGTTGCCTGAGGTTCCTTGGGATTAAATTGGGATTTTCAAAAACTGCTAGCAGATCTGGGTCTGGATTTGACCTAGTATAGTGGGATTTCTTCTTTGGAGCCAGCTTCTAACTTGATTTTTGGAATTTTCTGAGAATGGTCCCCAGTGGAGTCACCAATGATGTTGTCACTCAGGTTGTCCCATGGCTCCTAAGGGATACGACCGAGGTAACCACAAACCAATCTTAGGATTGCAGGTCCTATCCAACCTGCAATTAGATAGGGCTCTCTCTTTAGGATTTATCTTTGTTTAGGTGTGATTTTAGGCTAGTTATGATATGCATGAGTTTGTTTTAAGTTTGGTGGGATGGATGACGTTTTCAAACTGAGTTGGCATGCAAAGTGAGAAGTTCAGACCATTGGGCATGGAGTCAAGGATCAAGGGCTACTAGGTGTGTTTTCTCTGGTAAAAGAGAGGAATACAGAGCAGGATAGCTACACAAGGAACAATTTTCAAGCTGGAATTAAGATGAAATGGAGGTCAGGGAATGAAAGGCAATTAAGTATCTTTCACTATCCTAACAGAGGGAAAATGAGAGAATACCTATCTAGGAGCAATTAAGAATTCCTAAACAGCATTCACATATGAAAGTGTTAGTGTAAACATGAGCAACAAAGGATTCATATTCATTACTAATCCTGAAGAAAACATAGAAAATCACAGAAATTGAGCATAGAGTACATAGAAATAAAGTTTGAGCTATTCTTTCTTTCTGTAACTTAGAACATGATACATAGATGATATAGACACATAGAAACTAAAAACAGAAGTAAGAAAGACTTATTGATCCATGAGGAAGCATGATAATTCTGCAATATGCTCTTCAGCCATCAAATCCACAACCAGACAGTTAATCAACATAACATTCCAACAATCTTTGATTAGAAGAGTTCTCAAGATTATAGCGCAAATCTCAAATGACTTACTCAGTCAACCAACCCTTAAAACATAGTTTGGGGAGGTATTTATAAGAAAAATATGTGCAAACAAGATCTTAGAGAAGATCTGAGGAAAAATATTTAAGATTAACCTAACTTCTACTGTAAGTAAAGTAAAATATCTAGTTTGAGGTGTGTTGGAGGTAGCTCCATCAAAACTTGGCTTAAAGGCGTCCTTGGTAGTTGTGTGTTGTCTTTCAGCAATAATTATTCCTTAGTCTCTGATCCTCTACTCTTAGGTGGCTTCAATGTTCATCAATCCTGATTAGATTTGCTTTTAACTTCCATTTCATAGATCAAACTCTTAAAACAATAACCCAATATTTCAGATCTTAAGATATTCGATTTGCAAGAATGAATTAGCCAAGTGATCTCCTTTGCTTTATATAGGCAAGCTTCTTCCTAAAATCATGGATCAATACCATAGATAACCAATACAAGGGGCCCAAAAACATGGGGCTCAATAATACCAAGGACTAACCACCATGGACCAAAGGTAAGTTCTCCAACATATACCCAAGGACTAACTACCATGGAACAAAGGTAAGTTCTCCAACATATACACACTTTTGACGAGGTACCATGGTCCAAAACCATAGGTTCAAATACCAAGGACTAACTACCATGGACCAAAGGTAAGTTCTCCAACATGAAAGTGCGTGAACTTTTTCTCTACATGAAATAAACATTTCTCTATATAAAAGTGCGTGAACTTTGGACTAACCACCATGGACCAAAGGTAAGTTCTCCAACATGAAAGTGCGTGAACTTTTTCTCTACATGAAATAAACGTTTCTCTGCATAAAAGTGCATGAACTTTTCTCTACATGAAATAAACTTTTCTCTGCATATAAGTGCATGAACTTTTCTCTACACTATAATTTATTATCTGAGATGAGTGGGTTGCCATCAAGTACAACATATGTATCATAATGCCAACAAAGTACACCCAAACAAAGAGAAGACAAAATGATTAGGCTAAGTAGGTTGGGTAGGCAGTTTTGAAGTTGTATAAAGAGGAATTGCGATAAATTTTGTGTTTCAAAGTGTTAAATCTACTTATATCACAAATGCAAGGCATAATCCCTTGGAGCAGCTCAAGTGAGGCAAGACTAACTTCCCCTTCATCATTTTCCTCAAATCAATCACTGATTTCCCCTAGAGATGTTAAGATCTGCTTGATATCTCTAAATTATTCATCTCATTCCTGGTATAAGTCCTATTTCCCCTTTAAAGCCTAAGATTTCTATGCTTAGCACTTTCTGATCAAAATTCATATTAATTTCTAACTCTATTATGTAAATCCCTCTTTATTCTCCCTTCCCATACTAAAAATATGATAAAAATCCCCTTTATATACATATCCCCTCCTTAGGTTAAAATATAACCATAAATATTGCCTTGGTAATTACTAAGTTTACTTGAAACTTAGTAAGAACCCTATTTCGATGCAATTGGATCCATTCCAATGCATTTAACCTTCCTCTGATCTCACTTTTACCTTCTCCAATTATAAAAACCCCTTCCAAGGCATTAAAACCCTTCTCTAATGCAAAAGAACCCTCCTTTGATGACATTTATCCCCCCTCTGATGCGATATCGTAGTCGAAGGTAGCAGTCACAAGTGTTGGCCCATTTGTATATGTCTCCGACTGGATCCCCCCCGATGTGATTACGCAATCACAAGTCGCAGTGTTTATATGCCCATATTTATGTTCGCTGATGCATTCCTCTAATGCGATATCGCTATCACATTTGAAGTGATATCGCTATCGCAATTCATTTCTATTGCAATCGCCCCTTTATCCCATGTTTTACTACAATTAATTGTGTTCTTGTTAATCCATGTTTTACAACAAAATCTTGTTTTATCTAAAAACTCCACTTTTCTGCAAAAACTCCACATTTCCATGATTTCTCCCCTTATTGCAAATTTATCGCTTTATCGCTATATTGCTATCGCTTAAATATAAAGGCGCATACCCATTGCCCTCCGCCGACGCGACATAGCGATCGTGCCCCCGCCGTCCGATCAACCTTTATATCCAATGACTTGTATTATATCACATCACTCCATATCGCTTGCCCATTTCACTCATCACTCTAATGTTAGGCCTTCACCCCTTACCACCCCTGATATGCAATCGCCGATGCGATATCGCTTTCGCTATATTGCAAGTCATGTATATATAAAACACTCTGCCCCCATGTCCCTGCCGATGCGATATTGTGATTTGTTCATAGCCATTGGATCTGTCCTTGCTAGATCTAATGGCCCAGATCTATTCTTCACTACAATGATCGCTCCTGCTTGCAATTCATCAAATTTCTCGTGTAACATTGTTTTTTTCCTTATAAAGGGAAAAAGGGATTTTTTGCTTATATTTCAATTCGGCACCTGTGTGTGCTCTAAGTGTAAAGAAAGCAGGTCATTCTGCATCCATTTTTCATCACCTCTAAGCAAAATAGCTCTGGACAATGAGCTCGGCCTCAACACAGTCACCATTCTACAAATCCTCCGCCAATATGTAGTATTCCTCCTTTCTGATAATGTTTTGATCAGTCAGCGTCGAAAGACTTCTAAAGCCCACAGAAACTAACAAGAAGGCATAATAAAAGTTATATCTCACCATTCAGTGATAAAGTAGGGACGATTTAGCACATTAAAGAGTATCAGTGGAGAAAAATAGTATCAGAACAACGGAAAAGTGTATCAGTGAAAGAATTAAAAGAATATTATTGGAAGACTTAAAGCCAAAGGAGATGAACATTAAAGAAGATCCAAACAAGTCAAAGAGTATCAATGGAGAGTTAAATTCCATTAAAAGCTAAATCTAATCAGGATTGATGAACATTGAAGCCACCTAA
>Ga0181466_1000827_pt1 | contig 11246 bp, 9 predicted proteins | sample InSIn4gowninarea_FD_119078 | JGI IMG/M metagenome (GOLD analysis project Ga0181466, IMG submission 119078) | Clean room microbial communities from NASA Spacecraft Assembly Facility at Jet Propulsion Laboratory, Pasadena, California, USA -... ... | reverse complement strand
AATTTTGGCGTGCATATTAATGCACAATATTTTATTGGCAACAGTATTTCCGACATTATTTATTTACACACCGGCGTGTTAGCCGCCATTATTTTGTACATGCAATAGCGGTCATGCCATATTTTATTTAGCCATATTTTATGTAGGGATATGATTGCATTTATTTTACAAACGATAACCTTAGTCAATGGCTCACAATAAAATGTGCATGAGCTTTAACCTTAGAGAGAGGCTCATATTTATCATGCAATTCTTTTCCTAAAAGAAGGCCCAAAGTGAGATGTAATTCTATTTATGAGCATTTGAATAAAAAAAGATCCATAAATACATGCATGAGGAAGCGTGCTCACTCATGCATGGGGGAGATTGAACCCAATCTTGTGTCGTGCACTCTCTTCTCTTTGTTTTCATCTTGCAAAATTAATATGATGTTCACCTCTTCTACTTGAACAAGTTGCTCCTTATTATATTTCTTCTTCAAGATTTCTTTCCCTAAGCTATCTTAAAACCATGCTTTTTTGATGTGAGAAGGACCTTTTTAAAGGGAATTCATTTATTGTTCACTTGACTTAGAAACATGAAACACCAAATGTATAGGAGTTGGTAATAAAAGTAGAAGTTTATCATTGAAACACTCCATAATTAATAAGAATAAGAGGAATAACTAGAAAATTTTAGTATTTGTCTCTTGTAGTGTTTAAGGGATAAAAATCCCAATGTGAAGATTGTGGGTTCAAGTTGTGCTCATCTCACTGAAGCCAAGTGTGACACAATGAAATAAAGGGCCAAACTCTAGCCTATAAGGTTGACATACCTAGAAATCTCAAGAAATAAATATAAAAATTGCCATATGATGATATGTACTATTAGTTTCTTCGATTCTATAACACAAAAAAGCAATGCATAATAAAGCACGAGTGATATAACAATGCACATGATTTCTTGTTAGAATGCTAATTAATAATGTACGTGTAAATTTTTATTATGATTGCAAATTTGAATTTTGTTATTTGCTACGTGATGAAATAAAATCATTCCTGGTGTACCACGTTACCAAGACAGGGTTTTCATGGACCTTAGGGACATAAATTTTATTAACACAAATTTAGCACACGTATACATTTATGTATACAAATTTAACAATTTTTCAAAATGCAGATTCCCCTATATTGTCGGGCGTGAGGACGGGTTTATTATTGCAGATGAAGACTATTATCAAGGCCGGATACAAATCATGTGATGCACAACACACTGTTCTTGAGATGGAAGAAAAGCTCCAAACCCATAAAGCTACAATGAAAAAATCCAAGAAGTTCGGAATGATGTCTGTATGTAGTTCTAAACCCTCAGTTATGTTTCTGATTAAAAAGCATTTTTTGTAAGCTAAAATAAGTCAACAGCCCAAAAAAAGGGAAAATTTTGTTGACAAAAGTAGCATGTTAATTTAACGACCGTGTTTATTAAAATGTTAAAACAATTTATAATTATCGACTGGTGGCTTTCGGCCTCTTACTGTTTTGTATTTAGCTCTGTACGTTTCCGCGTTAAAAAACCCTAATCGCGCTAACCAGCTTTGTAAATCCGATCGCAGCGCCGGATTCTGATCTCTTAAGGTGCGTAATAGTCGTATCTCTACCAGATTGTCTTTGTATCCGTCTAATTTAGAACATTAAACCGGGACATGCATCGCTCGTAACCCTGCGTTAAATCTTCATTTATTTGCTAAGTAGTTTAACCTAATCTTGGTCTTCCATGTAAGAGCTCTGCACGGAAGGTTAATCTCTTTGTTAAGTAGATTAAGTCGCATGTCAGAGAGATCAAATTAAGTAAAACATCATTTTTAAGAAATCATCTATGCTTAAGATCAAAAGGCAGGGTTTTTCTGTTGCCATGCCCCAAACACGGCTGGAGTATCTTAATCTCCGTTGAAGACAAATATAAACAGACTGGTTATTTCGCCAAAAGGTGATATATCATTCACTTGGAATCATCAGATTGGCCATGGAATACAACGCATGTGTGCGTATGTCTATGTGTGTTGGTGACGGGGGTGCACATGTGGTGTTAATGGTGGGGTTGGGGGAGTGGTGGTGGCGACGGTGGCAAGGGTAGAACCTGTGCAGTGCTAGCTACCAAACATAATAATAAATTTTTATTCACAATGAATTTTTGTGTACAATGTTGACTGTGAAGTTATCATGCCAGGGAAGCAGGTGAGCGTAGCAGCTGGTAATGGCTACCCATGACAATGTGAACCAGGAGGCTGAAATTGTTTACAAGACAAAGGTTGTGCAGTTTCTCGGCCGCTCTGTCCCTATTATTTTACAGAACGACAATGGCCCATGCCCTCTTCTTGCCATTTGTGAGTGCTTCTGTTGGGCCTTTTTACCTATCAAATCACGTGTAAACCTTTACATGATTTATAGTGAAGTAGAGCTCACATATCTGTCATGTTTACTGCCCTTACATCATTGCCAAGGTTCAACACCTCTCCACATGCAGGAACACTTGATATGACTACACCTTGTCAGTAGAGCTTTGTTGATAATGGTTGCAAAACAAACAATGAATCTGATAGATGACACCTGCACAAGTAGAGCTTTGTTGGTAATGGTTGCAAAAAACAAACAATGAATTTGAATGATGGCACCTGCACCTGCATGCACACACAACCACACACCACACAGATATACACAGTCATGTAACCACACATACACGTGCAGCTGGAAAGGAGTGTGGTTCTCATCATTCAAATTGATAAGTGGCATATGAGACTTGGAACCCGAGTATGAATTCGGGGCAAGAATCTGAAAGGAAAAGTCAATAGATCATAACTGTTGTTGAAGTGGTAATCCAACCAGTATTTTATGACATTGGAGCTGGTAGGTAAGCAGTAAAGAAAGCAGCCATGCTATTTGCAACAAGAATTTTAGTATCACATTTATGAAAAAGAGGGACTAGTGATACCTCAAGAACGTGTAAGCCGTACATAAGGTTGGCTTCACATGCGTCCTTGGACAATGTGGGACACTTTTTGCGGAAAGATTGTCTGCCAACCATGGTCTTCACAAAGACCATGGACACTTGTGCCAAGGGCCCACTTTTTTTTTCTAGGGGAGGACGTTACTCGGAGACCTCAATTAACCATTCAATCATTCACATAACCAATCATCATAACATTCACATAATGCACAACTAAACATTTGCAAGAGATAAACACGTGCTTTGTACACCACATTGGGGGGCAAAGATGGGCTGCCCTCCTCCCACAAAAAAGAAAAAAAAAAGACCACATACTTGGAAACCCTAAAGGATTGCAAGAGCCCAAGTCGGATTCGGTGTGATGACTGTGATAGATTGTGGCAAGCGACTCACCTCCTAGCCATAGGCTCCCTTCTAGAACCACCTTCGAAATTGAGGTTGGATTGCCATGAGTCAGCCAAGTCTTGATAGCGCACCCTGGCATCCCATACCACCAAGCTACTTGCCCGCCTACAGCGGCTCTGGACTAGGAGTCCCATACGCCCGGGTGGAGCTCTCTCCATGGCGTGGACTCCATAATCCTCATAAGTGACTCCAAAATCACTTATATAGCTATAACGAGGCTATTATTAGCACCCACAACTTATTATTGCCCTTTTTAGCCTCTGGTTAACTTTTGATTGACTCTAATCTCATCCATGCTAGCTCTTAGTCTCCAAGGCGGGTCCTCTTGGCCTCCATGCGCAACTGTACTTGGTGTAGCTTTCACATCAATCTAATCATTTTGTACATGCAATCACTCTTTCTCTCTCTATAATTTCTCTCGCTCTGTCTCCTCCATAGCTGCTTGCGTGTCTCTCTTGCGCCATAGCAACTCTTAAGTTATGAACCTCCATAACTTAACCCTAATCCTAGCTTAGGTCCATCCTTGTGTCGTCTGAGCTCTATCAAGTACATCGAGAGACATCTTTGGTTCTCATATTGCATCGCCCATGCTAGTGGCCTGAGCCCTTACTGGAAGAGGTAGCGAAATCTCTCCCTTACCTCAATATACACTTGGCATCTGAATATATATAGTGGCCCTCGTCCTCTACCTCCCTTGTGGTGCATACTACTTTACATATCCTGTCCTTTGGTGGGATGTTTTTGGCTCTCCCAGTCTTTGTTGCTGGCGGTGGGAGGATACTTTGAGCTGTCTAATCACGATGCGCAAAGCATGTGACATGTGGATGCGCATATACCTTGGGATCTCAAAGAATCCATCCCATTGCGAGTCTCAAAAAATGCTTTCTATAGAACTCACGTTTCGTCCCAATCTCAGATGATGACAGGCGTATGTGTAGGGTCTAGTTTTTAAGAGGAGATTTACACTAATCTTGATTAAATCAAAGTCATCAGCCCAAAACATCATTAGTGTGCCTCATTAAGCGTCAAATTACTTCTGTAAGAGATTAAACACTGACATTATAACCTTTCCATTGCTAAGACCTTCCCGTTGTATATCATGGGTACCCACATGTTTATTGAAAAATTTAATGTAGATAATTTTTATACATGGCAAACTAACTAAAGTTTAGTCTCCCGTGGTCGCAACTTTGGAAAGACCGACTTTATTGTCTTATACCGATGAGGAGCAACATATAAAAGAACCATATCATCTTCATTAAGTTCACTTTGTTGGCGATGTTTGTCCATACTTTGTACGAAAGGCGGTTTTGTGTTCATCACCGTCACGAATACGGATCTGATGACGACTTGACTATAGATCAATCTTGGAAAACACCTTGGCATGAAGTAGTTGATCAAACAGCTCGTCAATCCAAGGAAGAGGGTATTTATTTTTGATGGTGAGTTTGTTGAGGACACGATAATCAATACAAAGACGCATTGACTTATCCTTCTTTTAACAAGCAGAATTGGAGAACCAAAGGGATTCATGCTGGGACGAATATGGCCTTTGTCTAAGAGCTCAATTAACTGTCGTTGAATTTCCTGGGATTCTGCAAAAGAGACTCGGTAAGGAGCTCGAGTTGGTATTTTGTCGGTTATTGGGACGCTTGGGACATTCAAACCATCGGTGATTGCCGGAGGCTCGGAGCAAATAGTGCACAATCAAGTATCTCTCTCTTCCATGCAACACAAGGCTGATTATTTCTTTCTACCTCTCTCTAGGTGTATGCACTAGTCTGCGAGCATATCACAGGTAGGAAATTAATTTGCTCTGATATCAATGTAAAGCTTTAGGGCTTTTTAATTATACATATTTAAGACTGAATAGAAAACAATTAAGATATAACAGATTGGAAAAGCTGAGTTGTTTGTATTGACACAAGATCCTTTCTTAAATAGGGCCCGAAAGGTTACAAGTGAAGAGGCACAACCCAAGTGTACGAGTGTGTCTCTTCATTAAAGGGTTATGTCCTTTAGGTGAACAGGACCCAGGTGTGTCTTTAGAGCGAAGGGTCATGTCTCTTGCATGGATCATGTCTCTTCATAATAACCCTTGTGAAGGAACACAACCTTTCATTGATGTGATTAAGTCATAATCATGACACCGTTTGGTTTTGGCCTTTGCCATCGGAAGGTGCTGCTTTGGGTGGCGTAGGCCGGGAAGTCTGGGGCTTACCTCCGTTGTGTTTTATCTCAGCACTTGTGCAAGTGCAAGCGCCCTATGGAAGGTGGCTCCCTCAAACATCCGCACATCCCACTGGAGAACGGGGTCTAAGCCAAAGAGGAACTGCTCTCTGTGCTTCATCTTAGCACTTTGTGAAAGCGCAAGTGCCCTATGGAAGGTGGCTGGCTCAAACATCCGCACATTCCACTAGAGAACGGGGTCTAAGCCAAAGAGGAACTGCTCTCTCTTGTTTGCCTCTGATTTGCCCAATTGTAAAGTCAGGTTATTGACTTTATTGGCAAACTGAAGGACAAGGTGTGCGTTTTGACGCGCACCTCTGAACTCGTCTTCGAGTCGCTCAAGATAATGAGGCGGCAGGAACCACCTCTTGATGTTTGTGATGAACTGGTCCCAGACATAGTCTGCCATGACCAAGTGGGTGTGAGCCTGAGCCCACTGTTGCCACCAAGGAATGGCCTCACCCTGTGTGTACCAACTTGCTTAAATCACCTTGTCATTATTTGACTTTCTACATGTTGCTAAATAAGCTTCAAATTGATGAATCCATGAGTAAAGAGTTGTTGGGTCGAGTTTACCATTATACTTACTAAATGTCATCCTTTCCAAAAGATGAGTCGAGGAAGTCGATGGTATTGATCTTGCGTCCAAAGCTGCGAGAAATCTTGTGTGTTCCGCGTGTCTTTTTGCTCTTCTACTCACGATTTGCCATCATGCAAAGCTCCAATTCACATAACTGCAACTCAAAGGAAGGGAGAGCAGGACGATGGTGTTCTGGAAACCCTATTGGGGTTACCGTCAGGGGTTCTTGGGTAGAAGGTTGGGTGAAAAAGAAAGATGGAAGAGAAGAAGGTGAAGGGGATTCTGGCGGTCTTGACCGCCTCTCTAGGGCCTGGAGCCTATGTTGAATCTCTGTGAACATATTGAGGAGGCTTTGTATCATTGCCGGTGTGATGGTCTCCAAGAGCGGGGAGTGCAACTGGTGTTTGAAACCAACCCCACAAGTGATTTTTTTTTTCTTTACTTTTTTTGAAATTTCTGGTTTTTTGGGCTGAATCTGCAAAAAGCAAAGGCGGAAGCTTATGGAAAGGATTATACTTTTGATGTACAACAATCAGCACGATGAGAATGAAGATAAGAGTGCAAAGAGAGAGAGAGAGAGTAAAGAAAAATGCACAAGATGCCAGTATTGGGTCCCGAATACCGTTTGTAGGGCCCTCCACCACGAATGGTGTATTTGCTTTATTGAATGTGTAGAAGGCACTTACTTTGACCTTAGACACTTCAATGAATTTCTGGGATATTATCCCCTTCTTGACTAGCACTTAATCCTTGGCTGTCATGAAGTAATAGCACTTGATAGATGACTTGATGTTTATAATGAATACTTATCCCATGCTTATATAGTCTCTAGGATGCTGGTCAGTTGATTCCTATTGACCCACGACTGAATTAATTCATCTAAATAAATGCTGATTATACCAAATCGCTTGGCTCCAAGGACAGAGCCAAACACAACATCTAGTGAAACTATGTCATAGGCATAGATTAATCCAAAGGAAGTGTGTAGTGTTGGAGGACAAGCCTTATTAAACACACAAAAAGCATAAAGATATGTGTGTAGGTGTGAACAATCCTTTTATTTGTGTAAGTGTATTTATAGGTGGATAGGATAAGTGTGCCGTGTGTCCCTATCCTATTATGTGTGTATTGAGATAAGGAGTGATGCTATCAGAACTACCATGTGTCATTAGCTTAGGTGTTTTGAATGAGTGAAAAGATAAGGCTTTCATTGTGTTGGTTCTCAGAGATGCAAGGAAGAGGGTGCTGTGTGTGTGCTTACATGCTGCTGTGTGCAACAGAGATGAGTGATTGAGATTGAGAAGAAGTAAAAGGTAGAGTGAGAGAGATACACAGGTTTGGTGTAACATGTATTGGGGTAGGATTATGTAACGGATAGCGGGAACCTTCTTTATTTCACTTTAAAGAGAATAAGTTAGAGAGAGAAAGTAGAGAGTCTACATCGATGGGGTCCCAATCACCCACTTAAGGGCCCCCCCTCCGAAGAGAGTATTTGCTTTATTCCTTTGGAGAAAATGGACTGGCTTGAAGACTTCTAATTTCTGTCACACACTGACTTGAGGGACTGACTGAGGACGCCAAACGCCGGCTTGGAATCCTGACTGAAGTGCACCGTTGAGGCAACGACTGAGCGGGTCCGGGAGCCTTACGCAATCTTCCTTGTCTACTTGAAGACATGCACACTGAGGCTGAATGGACTTGCTTGAAGCCTAGAGCACTGAGAACTTTGCCCTTGTATGCTTGAGCCAAGAGGCTAAGCACACCTACACATTTTTGTACACTTGAAATGTTTGAGATGGATATAATGAGGACCAAGGGCAGGCTTAAGGAGCTGGTCGGCCAAAAGAGGACTCAGTCGGCAGAAATAAATCCCCTCCCCAAATGCGGATGCACTCCTTTCCAATACAGTATGGAGGCCCCTTCCTTTGATCTTAGCCACACAGAGCTGAATAAGGTCATTAGGAAAGATATTGTAAGATTCGATACTCAGAGGACATGGAGCTCACCTACATATAGCCTCTAGGGACGAAGATGGCCTTATACAGAGATCATCTCCTCCACCAGACAGGACAGATTTATCATATGCCCGATCTACATGGATACTCACTTATCTTTTGGAGTCAGATGCGCCATTGGCCAGATCCGCACTTCCTCCCATGAGTTGAGGATTGAGATAACCAGATACGGCCTAGTGAGGATAACCCTTGAGGATTGCATCTGCCATATGCAGATGTCAAGTGTGTTATGAGATCAGGGGGAGATTTCACTGCCTCTTTTGGGAGGGATTCAGGCCATTTTCTAGGATCATGGACTTCTCAGACCAAAGATGTTTGGGGCTTTTTCACTTGGAGCTACCAAGACATAGAGAGTCTCTACTACAAGCCAGACCAACAGCAACAGTGGCTCAAGGACTACCAAAGAGGCCACTGTGACTTCTTCCACACTAGAGCCATGCCAATTGACCATCCACCCCCACTTGGACCTAGGTGTCTACGGGAGCCCGATCACAAGGAGTGACCCTAGAGAGAGCCATCGAGCTTTGCAAGACCAAACGCCCTCGGCCATGAGGACCTTAGCAACGCCCACACCATCATAGGAGGATTATGGCCATCATCTCTCACCATAGGAGGACTTCTCCACGTCGGCTCAGCTTCACTACTCTAACCTCTATGCTTCAACGCCCCCATGTGGGATAATTGGGTGAGCTTGACCAATGTCCAGTTAACCCGTCCACAAATTGCTTGGCAAACTTCCCCCTTCCTTTGATGCCTTCAAAGACACCATCTATTTTCGTCAACCTCTCCCCTTTTTTGAGGAAGTTTTGAGCTATTTAAATGATAAATGCGTAATGAGAGGCAAATGCAAGGCGGATTCTGCATTTGTTGCCCAAGACAAGGGCAAGAATAAAGGTGGACGTGGCGGCAACAACAATAACAACAATAAGGGCAAATCTGATCAGGGCACAGGCAAGGAGGACTCAGAGGAGTCCAAGGCAACAAAAGTTTCGAGTGTGATTTTTGTGGCCGCAAAGGCCATACGAAGGATCGTTGCTATGCTCGCCGAGATAGTTCTCGAGCGGCCAAAGCAAAGTACAAAGCCAAAGAGACTAGTTCAGATTCTAAGCAAGACCCCGACAAAGATCCAAACAAGGACAAAGGCAAGGAAAAGGTCAAAGACGAGAGTCATGCCAAGATTGCATATATGGCAGTTGCAGATTCTTCCAATCCCCTGCCCCTGGATACAGTCCTCGTGATCACAGATATAACTTCTTCCCAAGAGGTTAGTGGCACACAGGTGGAGGATGGATGGATTGCTGACAGTGGTGCCTCAGCACATATGACCAATTTTGGTCATCTCTTGGAGGACTATCAGCATGTTTCTTCCTCTGTTCGGATTGGGGATAATTCTTCCCTACCAGTACATGGTATTGGTAATGTACCTCTTGGTCCTTCAACCTCACTTCATGATGTTTTGCATGTGCCTCGGCTTTCGACAAATCTATTTTCCGTTCAAAAAGCTACTCAGAAAGGACTCGGAGTTTATTTTGATGACGAGGTGATCGAGGTCATTGACAGATGAACGCTCTCTGTTGTGGCCAATGGAGTACATGACGGTGGTCTCTACAAGATCACCACTTTTTCATCTCAGATTCCCTCTTCCAAGTCCCATCTTCATCAGTTATTTACTCCTTCACATGCTTTGATTTCTGTGGAGGATACTTCTCCCATTATTCCGGTGTCTTCGGCACTGATTCAGCCCACTGTTCCAGCCCCTGTTTCTACAGTTTCCAGCCCCATACATAGTGTTGGACAGTCCCCTGGAACATCTTCTGCATTGACTTCGGCTCCATCCTCTTCATCTATGGCTGCCCCGGAGGAGCCTACTGCAACAATTTTTCCTTCTTCTTCTCACTTTGTGAGGAGGAATAGACCACTTCGTTGGGTTCAACGTGGCCACATTCATCTGCAAGCATCCACTCCAGGCCTTCGATTGTCTTCTCGATTTTTTGCCTCTAGACATTCAATGAATTATATCCTTATGAGCACTTTACAGGAGATTGATGAGCCTGAGACTCCAGAGGAGGCGCTTGCATTGTCCCCGTGGCGGCAAGCCATGGAAGCAGAGTTTTCATCTATAGAGAGGAATAACACTTGGGAGTCAGTTCCGCATCCATCACTTCGTTCAGGCTTGGATCGAGCTTGGTCGTTTTCGCCTGGAGTATTGCTCTACAAAGAACAACCTCGTCGACCTCTTCGCCAAACCGCTTTCTTAAGCTACTTTGGAGGTCATGCTATACTTGGTCCGCCCATCTGGCGCTGAAGAGGAGGTGTTGGAGTTTGTGTCATCTCCAGATGGTGTATAGACACTTGTACATGCACTTTCATGCTTGTATCTGGCCCCAGTGAGGCCGTGCATGTGCATCTAGACTCTAGGTCATTTTACATATTTTTTGCCTATTTTTTTGGGCATCATTTATGCCATTTTTGCTCAGTAGGCCAGTTTCAGCCTGTCCTCTGCTGGCCGACTGCTCCCCCTCTCCTATATATATGAGGGGTGCCCTTTTGGCATATTCATTCAATCTTTTATGCTCTGGATCACTAGGCAGCACCTACGGGAGACCTCGTGCTGCCCTCCACTTGTATCAAGCATCTTTTGGTGATATTCAACAGTCCTACTTTCTACCACTCCTGTGTTCCTTTGCTGTTTTCTGTTTTCAGCATTTCTAACAAAGCAATGAGGCTATGAGCACCAGGCACCCTCTTCTCAAGGCTCATTCACCCACTCCTCCTCCAACTTCCAACTTCCTACACTCCCTCTAGGCTCTCATCTTCTCAAGGGTCAAGCACCCTCCAAGGCTTAAGCTCTTCTCAAGGCTCAAGCACCCTCCAGCGCCTTGGCCATTTGGTCTTTGATCGGCGTATTTTGCCTAATATTACTCAAAAGCTTATCTTTTTGACATTTGTACAAAATTGTTATTATTTTGATGTACTTGCAAAGTAGAAAAGTGTAGAGTATAATTTTTTTTTAAAATTTTAATTTTTAAGTGCCC
>Ga0181466_1000749_pt2 | contig 11255 bp, 6 predicted proteins | sample InSIn4gowninarea_FD_119078 | JGI IMG/M metagenome (GOLD analysis project Ga0181466, IMG submission 119078) | Clean room microbial communities from NASA Spacecraft Assembly Facility at Jet Propulsion Laboratory, Pasadena, California, USA -... ... | reverse complement strand
TGGCGCCGGTGCCGAAGTGAAGAATGGTATGGCATGGGTTATTATTGGAGGATTATCAAGCTCCTTATTGCTCACCTTAGTATTAGTACCTTCTATGTATATGATTATTGAGAAAATGAGGGTTAAGGTGAATGGATGGTTTGGAAAGAAGAAGGCTGTTGAAGAAAGTGCTTTGGAAAGTTCATTGAATGGTACTGCTACGATATAACAGTGAGTAGTAAAATAATAAAAAAGGCAACCTGGCTGGGTTGCCTTTTTTATTGAATACCCGACCTAAAGGGGAATAAAGGAAAGTTCAATGCAACCTGCGTTTGCATATGAAGTAAACAGGAAACATGTTATACCAACTTCAATTAGGTAGTATTATATACATTTTGCTCAAGGTCGAGGCTCTTTCTGCTTGCAGCTTGTAGCCAACAGCTTGCAGCTTTTTATCAGCCTACCTATTTAAATCTGGTATTATACTATTTTCAATTTAGTAGCACGGTATTCAACTCTCCGCGTCTCCTGCTTGAAGCTTGCAGCCTGCAGCTTATATCATGCTACCTACTTGAATCTGGTATTAGTTATAGTTCAAGGAACTCCAAGGTTAAAACTAGGTTTTTTGGAGGATATGGAATACGGGTGGCGCACCATATACCTTTAATGTAAAGACTTTTAGTGGTAGTTGGGTTTTACTTAATGCAAGAGTGATCTGTTATATCCCTGGGGCTCAGCTAAGCAGCAAGACTTGGAGTTGAAAACCCGGGGAGACAACAAGTTGACGAGTTGTTGCAGGCTCGTTTATTTTAAGGCCTTTATACCCATAACATCTGGCATACCGGGTACTTTATAAGATTTAAATGAGGCGGAGTTTGCGCGTTCCATGTAAAAACATCCAGGGTAGGGAACCGCATCAGGTGTGCCAAAGGCGGACATAATGCCCACAATCCTTTTGATGCGCTCTGTGCCGGAATAAGTGGTTCGGGATGGTGCGCTGAAATTGAGCATAAAAACGCCCCGCCCATCAATCCAGGTACCTGAATACCCTCCGCCTGACCAGGTACCATCAGCATTAACGGTTATGTTTATGGCGCCATAACCACCGGTACAGCCCCAATCAAAATAAAGCACCCAATTTCCAACTGGCGAGCTAAAACCAATTAATTCCTGATTGTCCTGGATAGCAGCGGAAGAAGTAGCGTGGTTAGTAGTATTTAATGCTGTACTGTTAGCATTTTCTTTGTTGCAGGAAAGAGTTGCCACCAGCAGGATGGCAATCGTAATTGTTTGCATAACTGTTTTCATGGGCTATTTATTTAAAGGTTTAAAAACGACTTATAGAAGGATGCTTTTAAGAGTTAAAGCAAACACCAGTTCCAGCGCACGTTACTTAAGCAAGCTGAAGAATAAGCAATAAAATAATAAGGGTTCAGCTAACTATAATATTCCCATGAAATTAAGCATTTCTGCTTTACAAAAAAATTGTAGCTGTGTTTTTCCCGGTATTTATTACCGTTGTGAGTATCTGACCAATAACTGGCAACAGTAGTACAGGCAGGAACAGGCTTGCCTACATAAGGAGTATCCAGAGGGTCAGCATGGCTTATCAATGGTGGCTGTTGGACAACTCCAGTGAATGGGACAAAGAAGGGAGGAGATGCAGGTAAGCCCCTGCGTATCTAAGCCATACCTGAGGCGTATCTAAGCCGTATCTGAGGGGTATATCCTTCGTATATCCTTCGATGATCCTTCGTTCATCTTTCGATCATCTTACGTCTTTTTATGTATGGAGGGGTAAAAACAGCAATAAAAAGGATGCCGGGCAGCCGTGGTGTGTAGCAGGATGTAAATATACTGCACACAATTGACCTGTATCCACACTACAGCATTCTAAACCTTTTCAGCACACAATGTGCTGAGTTGTGCATCAGCCACCATGGATAAGTCATGAGAAGCCATGGCAACGCTCTCTTCCCCTAATAGCTGAGCCATACCTAAACTCTGGCTAAACCTACCTTAAGCCGTATCCCATTCGATGATCCCAACTTAGCAGAGGGTTCCACTTCGTTGGCTTCTCCCTGGAGTTTATAACTTTATTGTTAAGTAACCCTACTGCTGTATTTTTCTTCTGTCATCTATCAGCCTTCCTCTGCCATCTTGAAGAGTCCCTGTTTTTTAATAACTTAGAGGATTGCATACCTAAAGTGCAACCCTAACGTTTATGAGAAATGTAATAGTATTTATTGCATTACTACTTCTTTGCTGCTGTAATGGAAGTAAGAAGGGGACCATTCATTTTATACCCATCAGTGAAAATGAATTGACCTATCCTGCAGATACCAGTTTCGCCATTCCGCATAGTAAAGTATATGAAGAAAGAAAGCGTATACACGACAGTTGCATGGGAGGCTCTTATGCTGTAAATGCGGTCTTTATACGCACCAGAGATACTATTCCCATAGGTAGTATTGTAGATAGGAGAACCATGAAGGTGGTTGATCACTTTCCTTTATTCGGTGATTCAGCAAATCAGTACTCCTCTTTATTTTCATACGAAACGAAACCTTGCTATGAAAAAAGACCAATAGAAATTCCGGTTGACTCTTTTATGGATCATCAGTTTGTTTTGAAAATAGATAGTTCAAATGATAAGGTAAATAATGAACTGATGGATGCCATCCGGAATTCTGTTTTTACAGAAGTGGAAACAGGTTCATGGATGAATATGGAGCTAAATAACGGATTAGGAAAATTGCTGGATACTACAACGGATGAAAGATTACTTCAGTACAAAAAAGCTTTACTCGATTCTAACAATATGATACTGGTAAGAAGTTCATCCGTTACGGAAATCAACTTCTTTTTTCATACTAAAAACCTGTTGCCGGCTGATCTTGCAAAAGCATTAATGGCGAAACCTATTCCCGTTGAACAATCCTTTTTCAGCTTACAACTTTTTTATCTGGATAATACCAGCTTTGAGTTAAAACTAAATGGTTATTTCCAGTTGTTAGGTCAGTTTATGAAATGTAAATTGGAGTGAGGAATTGTTTAGAAACTTCCATGGCTAATTAGACTTTTTGCTTCCTGTATAGTTGAAAGTGATAAAGCTGATACTTGTGGACGGAAGCTCTACATTTCCAGCCTTTATTTTCCTGCCTGTAATAGCAGGCAACAGGTCATTGTTATTTAATTTTAATTCCTGTCCGTTCAATAGTACGGTATTGCCCTGCAACTCAGTAGAAGTGAGCGTGTATTGTTCCGCATCTGAAGGAATATGAATGGTGGCAGACTGTTGATTGGTGTTAATGACCAAAAGTGTTTTACCGTTCTTATCTCCTTTAAGGTTATGAGCAAATAAATAGGCGCCCGGCACACCTTTACCCGCCTCATATACCTCCGTGCCCATCAGCCTGGCCCATAGCAATGCTGCCCAATAATTGGGTTTAGGCAAATGCGTGTCCTGGTCAATAAGACTGTATTCACTGGCGGCAAGGGTATTGTGCATCACCACCTGCACTCCCTTTTTAGCCAGGGTGCCAAGCTGGTATAAATAGCGGAAACAATCCAGCCAGGTAGCAGCAAAGGGGTCACCACCGGCTGCCGCTTCTGCTGTTTCGGTCACCCATACAGGTTTGCCGGGCAGGTATTTATCTCTTAACCCCATATAGTAATCAGCAACGGTTTCTGTTCGCTGTAGCCATTCGGGAGTCAACGCATTTTCCGCTTTAACAGACATCGGACCTGCAGTTGCCATACGCCTTGACACCGCTCCATAATAGTGATAGGAAAATACATCAAATTGAGGTTGCGGCTCCGCCGTCATAAGTGAGTCGGTGGAAAGGAAGCCCTTCATTATTTTGGACACAGACAAACCTGGCATTCCTTCCATTACCGAGCCCGGCCCGATGAGCAACATACCAGGTACTTCTTTTTTGGCCCAGGTTCTGAAAACCGCTATATCCTTAGCAAAATTGGTTGCATTATAGTTCTTATTAATGGCACCTCCGGCGTTGGGAATGGAAGGTTCATTGAAAAGCTCTGCCCCGGCAATACTACCACCCTGACTTTTGGTATACCTTACCATTTTCTCAGCCTCTATTGGCGTCCATATGCCATTAATGTCCCGTACACCGTTGGATACAGCAAATGAAGTAATTAGTTTACCATTGGTGGCCTTTAGAAAATCAATCACTCCCTTCCACTCATTTTTTGTGAGTATGTTGACAAAGCCTTCTGGTGCTTTTGCCACATGTGGACTGTCATTGTCCTGGAAGTAGATAGCATTAGCCCAAGTGCCACTAACCCGCACATAAGCAGGCGCCAATCCTTTCGCTAAATTCAGTAATCTTTTATCAGCTAAATTAATTGGAGAGAGTTTGCGGTACATTTGTTCGTTCTTCTGAGAAACGTCATAGGAGGAGGCTGCCTTAGCAGAGGGTAAACTATCCATAGATTTATAAGGCCTCCAGAATTCACCACCTACTACTTCTACCATTTCCACGTTGTAAGATTGGAAACGTTCATTTACGCTGCCTATAAGCTTCATTTCGTTCAGATTTACAATGATTGTATCACTATTGGTATCGGCGGATGGACTGCCGCCCCGCTTCCAGACTGCAAAGCAGCATACTATAGCAATACTGATTACTGAAATGGCTGCTACTCTTTTCATGATCTGTATTTTAGCTGTGAGGATTGTTTGAATTAAGCGAACCTTCTAAATTAAACTTAATTTAGTTGGAAAGCAGTGCTTTCATTTTGCCAGCAATCATTTTTGATGCTGACCCCGGATTTAACCGGTAAAGCAAATCCATCATTCTTGCATCATTGCCAACCAATACACGATAGCGGTTACTTTCCATTCCATCAACGATCAATTGAGCCGCTTTGACAGGAGATAATATCTTAACTGCCCCATTCTCCGCACTTGCCTGACTGGGGTTATCTAATCCTGAGTTTTTAGTAATGTTTGTATTAATAGCTCATGGGAAAACTACTGCAGCCTTTTAAATAGATAGGTGCCGGTTTCGTTTTTCTTTTGTAACGGAACACCACTATAATGTTTTAATGATTATCTGCCCTGGTGTTAATCCATTTGCTGTAGCCTTTACTGTAATAGTTCCGCTTTTACCAGTTGGACGAACAATCACCAAGCCTTTACCCTGATATACTTTCTTCCTGTGCTGCTGAAAGGAGGATGCATCATTATAGCTTCCGTTTCCAACAGCGGCAATGGTAGCATTTCCTGTAAGCTGGTAAGTAATTTCCAGGTCATCAACATAGGGCACAACATTGCCTTTATCATCAACAACGTCTACACTTACATAAGACAAATCATTAGGGTCGGCCTTTATTGTATTTCTATCAGCAACCAGACGAATGGCAGTAGGCTTACCGGCAGTTGACAAGGTGCTGGAGCCGGTTTCCTTTCCATTATTATAACTTCTTGCTGTAAGCGTTCCCGGCTGATAGGCTATATCAAATGTAGCGGTTATAGAACTATCCGGCACCTGCTGTTCTGCAATCACTTTGCCGTTCAGTTCTAGTTTTACTGCTTTACTCCTGGTGTACACATCTACACTTATTTTTTTGCCTTCCTGTCCGGGCCATGTCCATGATTTCAGTTCATCAGGGAAACCCCATGGTGCTGTTACTGCTCTCATACTGTCAGCAATGGGACGATTAACCAACATTTCAACCGGACTGTTACCCCAAACAACATCCTGGTAATAGGATGCCTGTTTCTTATTTCCTATTAAGTCCAGATCACCACAATAAGCGTTAAATACCGGCCAGGAGGGGAGATAAAACAATCCCATACGCATAATGCCTTCAGGCAGCTTTCTTGATGCTGGCACTTGTATGGGTCTGCCGATGCCTGCTTCTCCTATATAGTCCATGGCTGTCCACTTAAAGCTTCCCAACAAATAAGGATATTGCTCTGCCTTTTCATAATTTTCCAATGCACTTCCCGGCGTATATTCTGTAACTATGTAAGTCTTTTCGGGGTGCTTTGTATGCTCTGTTTCAAAACGGTGTGCAGTGGCGCTATCCCGTACAAAGAATTTAGACCCACTCTCTAAGAAATAATTATAGCCATCTACATCAAGATGGGTGAGATAAGGCTCAAAATCTTCCCAAGGCTTTTTTGTGTAGCCAGGTAAATAAGCAATAGCTGATGTCACCCCTCTTGTAGGGTCAAGCCTGTGCACTGCATCAGCCAATTGTTTTGCAATCCGGTGCCCCGAAGAATCGGGGGCTTCAAAAATCTCGTTGCCAATACTCCATAGAATAATAGACGGATGATTGCGGTCACGAAGCATCATAGCATCCAGGTCTTTTTGCCACCAATCCTTGAAATACAAATGATAGTCTTGCGGATTTTTGGGGAGTTTCCACATATCAAAGGCTTCATCCATCACCAGCATACCTAATCTATCACATGCATTCAGCAATTGTTGAGATGGAGGATTGTGGCTTAAGCGAATGGCATTGTAGCCAGCTCTTTTTAAGAGTTCAATCTTGCGTTCTTCTGCCCGGTCAATAGCAGCCGCACCTAAAGGACCATTGTCGTGGTGAATACAACCACCTTTTAATATTACTCTTTTGCCGTTTAGCAGAAAACCTTTTGCTGCATCAAAGCGGATGCTGCGGATACCAAAGGTGGTTTCTACCTGGTCAATAACTTTATTCCCCGATTTGATTGCTGTAATGGCTTTGTAGAGACGCGGTGTTTCAACTGACCATAACAGGGGATTGGAAAGTTTGATCGTTTGCGAATCAGTTATGGAAGCATTGGCCTGCGCTTGTAATATCTTTTGTGTGGTACTTACCGCTTTGCCATCAGGCGAAATAATCGTGGTTATAAGCGCTATATTGCCTACAGTAGCTTGTTCATTATTGAGCGTTGATTTTACCTGTACCGTTGCAGCATTTGCAGATACTTCCGGAGTGGTAATATACACTCCCCAATCACCTACGTGTAGAGGCTCTGTAACAGTTAGCCACACATGGCGATAGATACCAGAGCCACTATACCAGCGTGAGTTCTTTCCTTCGTTGCTTACTTTTACAGCCAGTACATTTTCCTGCCCGGCAGGCTTTAGATAGGGCGTTAAATCGTAATAGAAAGGCGTATAACCATAAGGATGATTGCCGAGATGATGACCATTTAGCCATACATCTGAATTCATATACACGCCATCAAAATGAATGCTGACAAGGCGGTTTTGAAAAGATGGTTCTGAAACAAATGCTTACGATACCAAGCTGTTCCTCCTACAGTAAATCCGGTTGATGATTTTCCAATACTGTTCTTATCAAACGAACCGGCAACGATGCCTGTTGTCTGATCAGGCAAATCTTCTATACTCCAGTCATGGGGGAAGCCTAACCATGCGCCATTTGGAATCATTATATTCAGAGATCTCCGCTGTTATAGTGCTATCTCTTACAAAACGCCAGTCTGCATCGAACGAGCGAGTTCGGTTAACTGCATTACTTTGCGCATTACCAATTACACAACAGGCTATAAAGCCAATAATAAGAATTATTTTATCCATACAATTAAACGTTTGGCTTATTGGCCTTGGGTATTTACACCTGGTCTTATTACAACTGGTCCAATCAATCCTGCTGACATCAATTGGTCTTCCTTTCCTTTGAACTGCTTGTATCGGCTGTCACCTTTATTTGCCTTTCCAATAAATCCATTTAACTGCCCGGTAGTTACACGTACTTCAATGTTGTTGATTCCTTGTTGAAGAAATGGTGTTATATCCAGCATGTATGGTGAATAAATTCTTTTACCTGCATACTTGCCATTAATATAGACTTCTGCTGTAAAGCAAACCTTGCCTAAATCAAGGTAGTAATGAGAAGATGCATTTGTATTATTCCATTCAAAAGAAGAGGTGTATATACCTTCAGCAGAAGAATATTTAAGTCGCTCATTTGCCCGCCAGTCGAACAAAGGGCTGTTCTTTATTTCAACACTATCTGCCTTAATGTTCCATTGATCCAATGAAATGATTGCTTTTGTCCTGTCTGCCAGTGCAGGAACATCAAAGGATACAGTATCAGTCATTATATTCTTTGTGGATGCAAACAGGATGACAGAGCCATAAGGAGGCATTTGATAAGTAATAGTAGAACCGTTGTTCTTTGTGATAGTTCCATCCACTGCATTCATCCAATAACTGTTAGTGTATTTTCCATCAAGCGTTAAGGATAACATTTGCCAGTCATTACTTTTATTCCAGATGAATTGTATGCGGCTACCGTCACTCATATCCCTTTGCACCTGACGCGTAAAATGATATTGGCCATTGAATGTTACAGAATGATGCAATCCTTTTATCCAGTTGCCTAATTCATTTTCATTTTGAATATACCTGCTGTTCCTTGCTTTAAGCGCAGCCACAATGAATGCTGATGTTTTTTTATCGTTCTCTTTCCAGTTTAAATAAGAAGGTTGCTTATGAGGCAATGTACCTGTGGCCATAAGACTCATCCCTTTAGCAGCGAGGCTGTTTATTTGCTGTGCTGTTTGAAGCTGTATAATGGAATCGTTGGCTACAATAAGTGCCTGGTAAATATTACCCCGGATATTGATCTGTTTGTCACTATTAAGCTGTGCTTGCTGTATGGACTCATCATTTACCCAATCCCAAGTAATTCCATTTGATTCTAACTGATTGATGAGCGGATACACTTTTGCTGCCCATTTTTCTTTATCAGGATTAGCCTTGTCTTTACTGGCTGGCAATGGTCCTTCCACATCTTCCAGGTACCCTTTAGTCATTATTTCTTCCGGGTTGTCTGGCATTCCATCCACATCCAGAAAGGGAAAGTATATAAGCACATCCGCATGTGGCTTGCCTGCACGCAAAGCATATTGTGTTCTGTTGATATAATCATTTACCTCCTTCTGGTACTTCCAGAAAATATTACCTTCTCCCAGGCTGGAAGAGAAGTTTACCATTCCAATTAAAGGCGTGGAAAACGGATACCAGCCCTCTGGTCCAAGTTCGGCTGGCGTATAGCGATAAGGCACTCCATGATAAATGATTTGGTTAACACCGGCAGCAAACAACTTATCTACAGCAAGCTTTATTTTTTGTGGGATAGTAGTATAAGCTCTATCCTTAAAAACAACGGATTCTGCCGACTCAACCGGGCGATTGTACAGGTGTCCGCCTGAGGTCATGATCTTTAGATTAGCTTCTGGCCCAAGCATATTTTCTGTTTCGGGAATAGATGCCTGCCCTGCTTGTTTGATCATATCCATGTTCATCCCATAAGCCTGTGTGCGGTGCAGCATGCCTTTGGGTTCCATAAAGTTTTTACTGGTATTGAAAAAACGTTCGCCCAGCAGTTCACTCAAGGTTATATCATAATCATACCTGAGCCGCCAGTCTTCAGCAGAAAAAGAAAAATCAGGTGCAGCATCCGGTCTCATGTAAGAGGCATAATTATACTTGTTTTGCATCTGGGCAGGCAACCAGGGCGTTATATCATAGCCCCTCTTTTGTCTGAAATAAGCGATAAAATCAGGGGAATAAAACCGGTCTACCTGGAATTCATAACTATCATTGAAGATAGAACGCAAGGGATTACCGAAATAGGGTTGCAAGCCGGTACGCTCACCGAATAAATGCATATAGTTCTTAAGCACTTTCACAGAATCAAAATGATTGACTACATAGCCTTGCGTTGGGGTTGCGGTCATCCCTTTTTCACCACTCCACTTACTCCAAAATGCAATAATCTTCCAGCTACCAGCGGGCGCTTTCCAATGCAGCGAATCATTTTTTACATACGATGTGAGCACTGCTGTTGAAGAAGGGGCTAAAGAAATCGTTTTTGTTTGCTCAGTTGTATCTTTAGCTATTGTTTTAGCAGCAATCACTGCTACTAAATGGGAAGGGATACCAGTGTTATTGGCGATGGCGGGCAATACAACAGCAATTTTTTCACCTCCCTTTACATCCAATGAAGCAAACTGTAAAGTAATGAACCCATCATCCACAGCAAGATGCGGCCCACCGGGAGGCCAGCCACTGCCATCAGTCATATCCACGATGAGCCCACGTTTGCGGGCTTCTTCCATTACAGCAATTACGTTGGCATAATATTCCGGCGTATCCCAGCTTGTAGCTCTCGCACGCACTTCCTGGGAGCCGGGAACAAAAAGATTCATTGGTTGTATTTCAACACCACCAAAATGGTTATCAGCAAACAGGTTGATTTCCCTCTGCAATTCTTCCTTTGTTACTGCATTACCCGGCCACCACCAGCGGGCAAAAGGCGCAAATTGAAGCGAAGGACTTTGAAATGATGCGATATCAAAATCGTATTGGGGAAACCAGTTCTTAAGTTTACTGCTATCTGCTTTATATCCATTTTGTCCGAATAAAGAAAAGGAAATAAACAGTAAAAAGAAAGAGAGTATCCATTGCCGATAAACTTTCATAGAATTACTTTTTCAACTCGTTAATGGGTATTTGGAGCACCAAATCTTTGTACACCATTTCCACTACAACATCCTTCAGCAAATTGAATGTGACACTGTGCTTTTAAGGTTCTGTGAAGAAGCCCCAATTTTTACCGGGTACCTCTATAACAGAGATGCATTTTCTTCTAAGGTCATGGCTTTGATCACTTTGGGGATTGGATCTTTACCTAACTGTGGTAGATTATCTTGTAAGTATGCAGTTAATGAGATGGACACAACCAGGCAAAGCAAGGTTTGGAGAAAGCGACTTGATTTCATTAATACTGTTTTACCTAATAATTGGATAACGGGTGAAGAGAAGAGGATGGCTTTTTAGCCATCCTCCAATCTGTTTATTTCGTCGCCTTTACCCTTTCACCATCGGCATCAAACATACCCATCATGCTTCCGGTTACATGGTCATCATCTTTCTTGTTCATCTCCAGGTTTACATCATAGCCTTGTGTGTTGAAGTAAACGGTGGCTTTGTCTCCACTAAGTTCTACCTTATCTATCTTAGACATTTCCTTACCTGTAGAGTCTTGTACTGAACCGGTGAGCGTAGTATCCTTCTTGTCAAGGACAAAAAACATTTTTGCATCTCCGTTAGGAGTACCTTTTACCAGCACACTCCATTTGCCTGCAAAATAATCTGCACCAGTATTAGTTTGTGCATGCACAGTAACAGATAACAGCAGAAAGAATAATCCTGCAAATAAGAAACTTACCTTTTTCATGTTGGATGTTTGTTTTTGTATGATTGTTTATAAATGAT
>Ga0181466_1000824_pt1 | contig 11281 bp, 16 predicted proteins | sample InSIn4gowninarea_FD_119078 | JGI IMG/M metagenome (GOLD analysis project Ga0181466, IMG submission 119078) | Clean room microbial communities from NASA Spacecraft Assembly Facility at Jet Propulsion Laboratory, Pasadena, California, USA -... ... | reverse complement strand
GTGTTGTGGAGTACTTGAGGAGGTGCTGGCATAAGATCCGGATGATGATGACCATACAGTTTGGGACATAGCTGGTTTAAGAATCGGAAAGGGGAGTGAAGGCCCAAGTTGAGGTTTTAGTAACTTTTATATTGGCTGATGTGAAGCCACAGGCGATGCTTTCGGAGCTTCTAAGAGCTTCTAGCGTCTAGATTAACTACCAGCTTATTTATGTTCAATACGTGTTATTTTTAGTATTGGACGCGTCTTTTAACGCTTAATGCGTCTGCCCAGATCTGTCCGCAATCTCCGAACGCAAACCTGCTAGCTGACCTTCTGGAAACAGAAACCCCGACTACATTCGCTAAAGTTTGATGATTGGACTAAGCAACCCATACAGCCAATGAGTGTCATACGCGTCAGCATCATTGCGCGTGAAGAATTCTCGGCAGGCAGAAGTGTGCTAAAAATATTCCGATGCAGATGAGGCATGAGTTTATGAGGCGAGACGGGCCATTGTGCAAACTTGTAACTGACTAACTAGCAACAAGCACCCAATGCACAAACACGGATTGCATTGGAAGATCGGGACAAAAAACATTCGTGACTGATCTGGAATAAATTTCCAGCCTTTGGTTAGAAACAAAGCCTGCTCACTGAGGTGTTTCCGCTTTAACATTTTGCACAATGGATTCAGTGATAGCAGCCGCATTCAGGGATATACCAAAGCAAATCTTTAACCTCACTACATTGAATCTTGCAAATACAAAACGAAGCAGCCGGCATCGTACTAATCCACTACTCCCACGTCTTACTCTTTTCCGCAGCCTCCATCGTACCCATCTTGGCAACTAACTGCTTCCTCGTATGTTCATTGTACTTGCGGTGATATACCTCCGTAAATCTTATGGTAATCCTTATTGTACTTCTTGGCAAGTTTTGTGAGGTATTTTTCCTGGGATGGTGCGAAGATCCGTCGGCCCTAAAAAAATGGATGATATCGTGAGGAAATGAGAAATCCACACGACATGTATAAGCCGGGATAACATACTTTCTTCACAGGCTCTTCCTCAGTCGACGACGAAGACGATTCAGATTCAGATTCCGGCGTATCAGACTCCTCCGTAGCTTGCGTCTCTTCCACCTCCTCATCCTCCCCATTCCCATCCTCTTCGCAGTCCAAATCCCTCAACATCTGTTTGAACCTCGGCACACCCACTTTCAAAAGTTTTGTGGCTTGAATTTCGAAGATGGATACGGCCGCACCGACGAGTCCAAGGGAGGTGGGTTTTTGTTTTTGTTTGGACTGCTGTATAGCCTTCACGGTTCGTGCCATGATTGGCTTGGTAAGGTGGGTTATGATACTAGAGGTATAGTTTGGACAGAAGTTTGGAGAGAGTGAATATTGAACTGGCTTCTTTCTGTGTGAGGTAGAGTTTGGACGGAAGTTTGGAAAGTCAGTTGAAGTGACAATTCGTAATTGTTCCAGTTGGGTGGGGCAGTCATGTCCACAAAACACGGCTGTGAAACCGTGCACTAAAACCCAGGTACGAAGCTTCAAGGACGGACTGGCAGTATACGTTTACATGCTGTACGCGTGCCCGCTGATGAAACACGCCGGTAAAAGTACGTGGACGTATGTATGCAAAAAGTAGCGTCGGGTTTCATGCATGGAGGGTGGACCCTATTGAAACGTCTATGCTACTTTTGAACTTGCGAATTCAGGCAACCTGGTAAGTTTAGTTTGAGCATTGATGGATGCTTCTGACAAATCCGTTCTCGTGATCTGAAAAACAACAGACGATTCTTTTTCTCCTCTTATCAGATAAACGAAAGCAACTTGCATCAGCTTTCATCTCAAAAGACTCTATGTCGTTACGCAAAAAATGGATCGAAAAGAAGACCGAGAAACCGGCTTTAACGCGTTGTAAAAGGACGCTGGGACGTATATAGAGAAGTACTATGAATCTAAGACCCGACGTAGATCCAGATCCAGGATACCCCTCATCTCCATTGACAGAGAGGGACTTTATATTCTCGAAGACAGAAAGTTGCAGGCCTTCAAGGGGATCGCGTATCAATCATTGGGTCTACGTTACAGCTTTTTTGTTCATTCCACTCTATTACCTCCCTTGAACTCCTTTGATTCCCTCCAACAAACGCAAATGAAGCGACACAAGAGCGATTGGCCTATGACCTGGTCCTGCAATGGTGCAATCACCTACGTGCTCAAACATGCTGTCTACGAATAGCTCTGTGTTCCTGTGCTTTTACGGCCTTCGTTGAGGTGAACAGCTCTTTTTGCAAAAAGAAGCCGTCAACTGGAGGTATGTGGACTGTCTCCGGTCATGATTTCGCAAAGCATCCTTCTCAGGGCAAATAAAATCCACCATGTTCGACACGTAAGGATCCACGATGAGAGCAGTTGCTCGACAATTGGCGGAATGGTCAACGATATATGGAGCTTTTTTGCCATGATCTGGCAGTATGATAGGTAATACATCAAGACAAATGTCGTTGGTACATCGACTCGATGCATAGACAGACGTTCCTTTTGTGACCATCACTTCGCTGCTCTTGCGGAACCTTATCCTCGCTTTTTTGCCATACTCTATTCCCAAACTAATAATATCAAAGAAAAAGACAGAGGTCAGCAGCCAAATGGGCTTCAGTACAGTAACGGAAAGCATATGATTGCTTCACATCCAACGGGACGCCCGAAAGGGGTTGCTCATAACACGGTCAGAAACGGCTTCTCAACTGAACAGAACTTAGAATTTGATCGCCAGTTCGTTACAGGTTCCAAGACTGAAGAAACGGTGCGATATGTCCATGGATTTAATGGACCGCAAAAAGAACGTAATATCACAGACAAATGTCAGAACACAAGACCACTTAACCATTCACTCAAAGAAAGCACAGAGTTACATTCCATGTTTTGCTGTACCACCCATTTTACACATCATATCTTCTCTTCGCCACCCTCCTACAAACCCAAGACCCAAAAGCCAAGAAGGCACACGAAAACATAGCCGCCCCAAGAAGCTTCCAGTTACTTTTCTCCGTTCCCAAACGCTTCAAACAAGTCCTATAGTCGTTCGACTCCCTAAATCCCAGATACTCCTCGAAATCTGGGCATCTTTCAAGGACACTACTCCAATTCTCCAATCCAACCGTCGTAGCATTCTCCTTAGGTACAACCGGGTTCACCACATACGAATTCGTTAGATTCGTCCAACCGCCGCAGGGGTCGATATTCCAAGATAGTTTTCTCGTCATTGTAAGTGCGATAGGTCGGTCATCAATGGTTGTGGAGATGGGATATTCGAGTTTGAGTGTATCACTCTGGCAGGCCGGAGCTGCTACAAAACAAAGTTCGGTCCATACGGGCGATGATTGGCATGCCTTGCAGAGAGAGAGGGAGATGGGTGTTGTGGCTGATATACTCTTTTTGCGGAGAGTACTGTCTACGCCGAATTTGATGCCCACTATTATCATCATGAGGACGCTGACTACCAACACGGCGTTAGAGGCGATAATCCATTTTTGCCCTGGGGAGAATCGTGGAGGTCTACGGTTGTTCTGCTCAAGGGGGGTTGAAGGAAATAGCCGACCGATGGATGCAGAGGATGATGCGGCGGGAGCCCTGAGTTCAATGGATGTGGGTGGAGGAGTGGGATACCGGGGTGGAGATTGCGATTTGGAGTCGACATTGTCATGCAGAATATCAATGCCATACGGCCCCCTACTACTGACAGTATAGGAGGGAGGAGTTCGGAACGAGCTCGCAGATGAGCCGGCGTATGATTCATTTGACGAGAAGCGTGTTGAGTGAGGCATAGTCATTTAGGTCAAGGGGGGACTACGATATCAGACGTCAGTCTTTTGTACTGAAATGTCAGTGCTGCGGCAAGAAAATCGAAACGCGTTTGTTTGGTGGACGGCTGCGGAGATCACCTGATCCCAAGCCATGTGAGATTTGAGGGTTAGGGTTATCAGCAGACTACGCGTATTCTCTTTCAACTACGGAAAGTATGCTGAAGAACGCAGGCATCATCCAACCTATGGGAGACATTGGATTAGACGTGTATTAGTGTGTAGTTGACCGGGTGTCCATATTGCAAACTGCACCCCGTCAGCATTTGTGTGAGATTTATCTTCAATGAGAGCTTTTGATCAAAGGCTCTCTGATGATGTACTTTGAGCCTTGAAGGTCGGTTTGTACAATTTCTGCCGCAGTTCGTGCGAACGAAATGACATCGTTGAGAGATCTGCAGGCTGCATGCTCCTTCTGGACAGCCAAAAAATCTGTTGAGTAAATCCTTTATTGACCGTCACAGAGTCAAAGCACTTTACGGTCCGTCCATTACCGCCCAGGGGCATACAGTCCAAGGTTGAGCTAGCTCTCGTCGAGAGCGTGGAGGCCTATTCTGCCAGTACTCTCTCAGTTTTTTTGTGACACTACGGCACTTCAAATTCCAAGCCATGACGGAGCATTATGTGCATGTCAAGTTGGACTTTCAAACCTGACCAATAGAATCAATGGATCAGTGAGTAAGTAAATTGTGCATTATTGAAACAAATGGAAAGGCTATGGGAGTCAGCAGCCTCATTATACGTGCAAAAGAAGTATGTTGGTGTCTCATGTGTTGTGGTGGGGGTTTGTTTATGTGATTCAAAGCCACAACATAACTCACATCTTCTTTTCATATTCGGGATTCCATGATAACCCCTTCCGAGCGCCCACAAGGATTATCTTAGACTATTCGATATTCTTTGTTTGTCATGAACATTCAAAGCAGAGAAACCCTGGCCTACAAGAATGTTGAAGAGGGCCTTGTTATCAACGTGCAGGTGGAAGGTTGATGGTGTCATCGTTTGAGGATCACAGAGGGAGAGAACTCGTAATCAACCAATCCAGTATTGTCTGCAGTTTTTTTGCCTCATTCAAGATCTTCGTTATTAAGAAAAAAGGACCAAAACTCTTACCAAATGGTCATGACTGTGACTGTGCACCAGAACCGATTGCACGTGTTTTCCATGAAGCTCTTGGATAACGAGCCGTTTCGCGATATACATGCGATTTCTGCTCTGCCAGCTGACGTTGGAAACAAAACTCTGTTCACCTATTTTATCATATCGAGTTCGTCTGCGGACAGGAGTATGATCAAATGTGAGAGTCGATGCAAGTGTATGGGTTACCAGCACATCTCAGCACCAGGTGACTCGAACATCACCAAGGATTGCACCGTGAATGTAGAAAAACGTTCGTGCCGATCTAGAATCTTCCCAACAGTTTTTTGGAACTAGAACGCGTCTCGATGTACCAGTTTGAGTGAAAATACCACCAAACCGTACAAGCAAGCTCCTCTTTTGAAAACAATGTGCAAACACTCTTCGTCACTGTGCTACTACCAATTGCATCATGCTCTGAGCATCCGACGGCGTTTTCAGCCCCATTCCTCGCTGCACCAGAAGGCAGTCTGCCGAAAGAATCTCCAAAAGCCGAAAAAAAGGATTCCTACGGGGAAACCATGTGCGGTGGCCTCCAAGGCTGGATAATACCAGACGTGTTCTGCGGTATCACCGAGTACGTGATCTTTCAAAGTTGCGTGGAAAAAATGGTGCCTCCATGACTCTTCATTTAACGCTAGGGTAGGTAGCACTAGCTCATAGCAAACGCCGTTCCACTGCTGTCACTTGATTTTCTGGATGTTCACTGCTTAACGATTCATTGGTTTGCTTTTGAGCAATCGTTTCATATTCGCCACTATCGAAAACGAGAGTACGACTTCCCAAGGCATGTCTACTCTCTGATGATGCACCCCATGCTCGAAGCGGTCAGATCCATGCTCCCGGTGCAGTTGCTTGGGGCAGTACGGTGGCGAAAAGGATGTTCCATTCAGAAAAGAGACCTCGACTTCCTTGGATTGGTCACGGCTGACTGAGGAAAGACGGAACACAACTTGAATGCGGAGATTCATCGTGATCACAAGATACTGTTCTCATTCGCGTCTTTTTTAGCCTGAATGATTGCTTGTTTTGAGCCTTCCGTGAGCATACCAGTATTAGTCAGCAGTCCCTCAACTTCGGGGAATCCATCACTGCAACGCGAACCGGGCATTTCGTTTCACCCAAAGGAGGCGTGTTTAAGTTTGGGGGATAAGGAAGTACAAGGTACCTTGAATAAGGCTGAGGGTCATGACATCTCAGGTACTGAAGTGTAAGTAAAGGCGTAGGTCGTAGATGCTTGTATCGAGCCACTCATCATTGCGCTTACGTCCATCAATTAAGTCCTACAATCCTGCTGATGCTCCTAGTAGATATCTGTTCGGCAGTATTGATTCTTTTTGTGGATGCTAGGAATCGGACTTCGGTTCCAACAGCAGACAATAACTGGGGGTAGTGGAGAGTGATGATCCGTGATGGGTCAGTGAGGCTGTTCGACAGCTAGACCGCGGCTCTCAGTTACGACACATTCAGTGAGGACCTGCGTTATATACCTCTTACGTCTCCTGTTTTTCAAGCGTCACCAAAGAAAAAGCTACATTACCCGAGTTTTGGTGCCGAGACAAATGTCCATTCCCATACACACCCGTCCTTTCGTTTTCTCGCATTGCCATTCGCGATGCGAGAATGTTGTCCAAACACTTGGGTGAATTCTGATTACGTCATTATGCCCCCGATGCGGTCTGTTTAAAGATTTTCCTGTGTGGACGGACTTCGCAGCCATCCCAGCCATGAGAAGACACATTCTCTACTCATCGGTTTTGGTCCAGCGTCTTGACTTCTTTTTGCTGAAAGTAGTACATGGGTATTCCATCCCCATAAGCATTTTGGGAGCTGCGTGGAATCAAAGCATGCACAGCGTGTTCAACGTCCACTACCGACCACACCTTCTTGAAAGGGTTTAGGCCTTTGAAAACTTGTATATGGATCGACCTCTCTCCTCCACGCACTCATCTCGGTACATAAAGTGCTGGTCCCAGAATTCAAAAGTGGGTGGGACGGATTCGTTGCCTGCAGAGATCAGGTGATCCCAAGCCACGCGCGCCCAAGAAAGAGCAAAGCCACAGAGTCTTCAATGTTTTCCGGCGCCTTGGGCATCCCTGGAATCATTCGTGGACCTCCTCTTCTGAACGGGAGACTTATGCCAAAAACAACGACGCAGAATAAGGCACGTTTGGACGGGCAAGCTTGATGAACCTGGAATAATCGATTCATGTCATTATTTCTTATGAGCCACCTTTCGCCATGACAAAGCGAAAGATCTTGGAAGTCCGCTGCCAGAATCTTCTTAATTTTTTCCGTTGATGATGCATGCCGACATTACTGCCTAGGTTGCAGCAGAAGCATCTCAGCATCGCGTTTGTTTACCGGATCAGTATATCTACGATACATCCTACGACACCACAAACCAATCGACGGGCATGGGCGTCTTCAGCATAACGTATGTGCCGTTCTTTTTCCGCTCTTGCTTGCAAAAACCACATGCCGAAACTTGGCTTCATGTATCATTTCAGATTGTACGTGATTGAATACCACAAAGATGAACGGAAGACGTTCCAATAAGGGAACACACAAAAACACACCCCGGTACCATTTTGTCTCCGACTTGAGGCCTGGCTCTGCAAAAGAACAAGCTCAATGAACCATCCACTCTCATTCACTGTCGTACAAACCGTCTTGTGACAGCGCTTGCAGACCGATGTATGGGACTTACGCCTTCACGTTCATCAAAGGCTCTTAAGCTCATCTGTTCTCAGCATGACACAATCACGTCTTCTGTTTCGACAATAACGGTTTGTGGAATGACATGTCTTAGATTCTTAATCATCCTGGTTCCACAGTTGTTTAGGAAAGCCATTTGTGGTGTCTTCTGCGAAAAAAGAGATGTACGATTCTGACATTGGAACCTTCACGCGTGCATGATGGAATCCTAAACCACCGAAAAAGGCAGCACACAGACTAAGCACTCTCATCAGCTTGAAACGAATCATTGAATGAGACCTTCGAGCATCAGTCTATTTTTCAACTGCCGCACTCTAGCCTCAAAGACAAAAAGGAAGTCAGTGAAACATCCCAAGCATCGATGTACCATACCACATGATATGCTGCAAGTGAACTTGAGCGGACCGCGTTCAAGAGGCTGCATTAGCAGTCGGATCCCTGTTCAGCGTAGAAGAATTACAACGGTGATGTGTATCAATGGTATAGACGTTTCTTGTCCGTTTTTTGAAAGAAGCCTTGCCACCCGCACAGCATTGCCTGACACGATTTTCTCAATACAAACTGCTACATCTTAATCCGCATGCGTGTCAACCTCGTAACCGTGTGTCAGGTGGAAAAAAGCTGGTGTAAGTGACAGGATGGATCCATTTCCCGCGTTACAGGATAGAATCGTTCAAACATAACCTAAACTGGCCGACTGATGACTTCCCAGAACAGTAATAAGCAATCCGCATACAAACCATATTTGCCGACCGAATGGTGTAAAGGATATCGATCGACCATCCTAGTTCACGCTTGGCGGATCCCATCATCTGTCGCTCTACCATGCTTTTTTTCGTCATTCATTCTAGCATTTCTGCAATCAGCTAAAACGCCGTGGGTTACCGAGATGTCACCTCACCGTTTTCAAGGAAAACCTTTCGTTTTTTTGGCAACCAAAGCTCCGTTTTGTGGAAAACGATGTTTCGTCGAGTTAATGTTATCGTATGTGATTGGATACCACCATGCTGGCTGGGCTGCTGAGCTGTAGGTACAAAGTCATGGCTCAGTCACGGTCTCCAAAACAAGCAACTAATGCCGAAGCACGGAAAAAAAGTGGGAGGACAAAGTGAACGCTCGCCGTGTCAGTCGGAAGGGATCAAGAGGCCTGCACAATACACGAGGAACTGTTAGCAACACCATTGCCTGACGTGAAGGAATCCAAGATCCATGAAAGTTCGCCCTTGGCTTCCTATTTTGTGGTTGAGCAACCCTCACCGAAAAGAAACAGTGCAGAACGAGCCACCACAGCGTCCGGAGATTCCTGAGCCATGTACCCAGAGACGGGTGTCGATTTCGGCTTGGGTGCATTGTACCCATTAGGAGTATCAGCGGTCAATATGCTTGGACAAGACGCGTTTGTTTACCGGATTCAAAGCCACATAAGCCGGTTTCATCCATGATACACCTTTGGACCCCAGCACAAGGCAGTCGACAGTCCTGAATGTCATAACGTTCTAACATACGTATCCGGTTCTCCCTCTGCTCTTGCATACAAAAACACAAAGTGAATTTCGGCTTCATGCATCCTTTCACGTTGCACATGACTGACTGCTTCACATCGAGATCCTCCCAAAAAGGCACAAGACTTCTTGTAGTGTGTGGTAACGGCCACGAGTACCACAACAACCGTGTTGTGTAGCTCTGTTTTCTGCTGTTGTATCACTTGCAATGATCCATTCCCGCTACATTTGACTATAGCAACATGACGTGAACTGACGGACGCCGAACGGAACTCTGTACTTCATCTCTCACTAGCCGATGCCAGGTACTAAGCACCTGGAACAAGCTTTTTGCCGACCAAATGCTGTAAGTCATCAAAGACCGACATGCGTGAGTTACTCATCACAGATCTGGTTGTCCTTCACGACTTTCACCCTTTTTTTCCGTCATCTGATTCTCAGCATTCCGGCCAAATTCATGTCCAACATGGAATCACAGCGCTGCTGGGAATAGGGAACACTCTCGTCAGCTTGAAACGGATGAATGAACGAGAGGCTTGCCTGACTAGAATACATTGGCATACCCACACGCATACCACGTTTATTTGTTACATATGGATCTTTTGTCCCGAACACCTGATCATCCATATGCCTCACGGTCACGTTCCACCTACTACAACGTGATGTCATTTTGGTCCTTTTGCCGGAACCTGCAAAAAAAAAAGGCAAGTGGATCTGGGGATCGCAAGCCAATGTGTTTTCTGGCGTCGGTGCATTACTAATGCAACATTTACCTTCTTTGGCAAAGTGGGTGGACTTTCATTGTCCATGATAGGATACTACCGCGTTGGCCATAGTTGAAGCATATGTAAGTTATCGGACCAGCATGTCAATAAGAATAAACTAACGGAAGAAAAAATGGAAGGAACAGAACACGCAAGGGTTGCCCAAGACATCCAAAAAAAAGGTTGTTCTTTTTAAAAAGCGGACGCAAGTGTTATTATTAACGATCTAGAGTCCATATACAGTCCATATCCACGTGCACAGTCGCACCAGTCCTTAAAAAGAACAAACATACCCTTGACTCCCTACACCAAACTTAGCCCAAACTACTCTCTCGTAAAAGGACTTCCACTTACCCTTATACATGCAAGCACCCTGCGCACAACACCCAGAATCACACTTATCGCCAAGCAGCCCACTACATGGTCCACCACCACTCAACTTGCAAATCCCGTTCACACAAGTCGATTCAGAGCAACATGGGATAATACTCGAGCATTGAGTCTTGGAACACTCGCATTTATTCGAGGAAGCGTTACAGAACCATTGTGGTGCGCATGAACCTACAATCATCATTAGCAAAATCACCATTTTTCCTTCCAACATTTTTTTGACTTACCGATATCCCACCCACACTTATCACCCTTTCCCAAATTCGTTGGTTTAGGGCCCGCAACCGTGGTCGTGGTAGTCGTGGTAGGCAGATCTTTACAACTCCGGATACATCTCGTAAGACAAGAAGTATTCATACGACATCCGGATGCACAGTCGTTCATGCATTGGGCTTGTTGTGCTTGTACTTGGGTTGTGGCGAGAAGAGTGACAGCCAGAGTGAGGAGGGTTGATTTGAGCATTGTGATGGACTTTGGGAGATGAGTGATGAGTAAGTTGGGAGACGGTGGGTGGTGTGTCTCTTTTATGGTTTTCCCTCTGTGCGGTTCTGCCACCAAGAAATACGCGTCTCTACTTATGCCTTGCCATCCACCAAAGTCCGAAGTCCGGTAGTTACTCTCCTCCACGTCCGGGTGGTCATTTCATTTCCGACTCGGATAGTCGTTCCTTTTGCCCCGGTTTGTTGTGCCTTTGCAGCCTTCCTCGCCTGCAGCATGTCCGAACTCCGATGATTCCTTCGCTCAATATGGGACTGAATATGCGACGCCCATTTCATTTCCGATGCACTGCCACGTTCTTGAACCCGCATATGTCTAATAAGGTTCTGTTCTTAAGGGGGGATTACAATGCACAATTCGAAAGTTTCCGCACCGTCCACTTGCATGGATTGTGGGGTAAGGTTTGTAGTTAATGAT
>Ga0181466_1000821_pt1 | contig 11289 bp, 13 predicted proteins | sample InSIn4gowninarea_FD_119078 | JGI IMG/M metagenome (GOLD analysis project Ga0181466, IMG submission 119078) | Clean room microbial communities from NASA Spacecraft Assembly Facility at Jet Propulsion Laboratory, Pasadena, California, USA -... ... | reverse complement strand
GAGGGGACGGACTTGGTGGTGCTGCCCGAGTGCTTCAACAGTCCTTACGGGTGCCGTGCGTGATGTCCATCTCAAGCGGACGTAGACAATAGAAGCCAGCCTGCTGATTTACTGGACTATGACTTCCAATAAATATATACAGAGCACTTTGACAAGTATGCCGAGAAGATCCACGGAGAGGCCGGCGAAGGAGGAGAGTCGACCAAGATGCTACACGAGCTCTCGAAGGAGATTGGGAGGTGGCTGATCGGAGGTAGCATACCCGAACGAGATGATGCTGGGAAGCTCTACAACACTGCGTAAGTGATGGCAAGAGCTGTTACAAGTGAACGAAACTGCAAAGGCTGGAGCTTCCATGCAGTACGGTGTGGAATCCACAAGGCAAGATGGTGGCCAAGTACAGAAAGATGCACCTCTTTGACGTAGATATTCCAGGTGGGCAGGTATTTATGATCTAGGTAGAGCAGTTCTGATGACTCTGTCCACAGGCGGGATCACATTCATTGAGTCGGAGGCCTTGTCAGCAGGAAATGAGCATTTGACTTTTGACACCGGTTCGTCGAAACTATCTCAACAACTCACCATCAACTAAAATGGGAGCGTCTAATTCACAGAGTTCGGCAAGATTGGCATGGTACGGTCGGCACCATCGTTATGGCGTGACTACTGCTCACCCTTTTTCTCGTGCGTCCCAGGGGATCTGCTACGATATCCGCTTTCCGGAACCTGCAATGATGGCTGCACGCAAAGGATGCATCGCCATGATTTACCCATCTGCATTTAATACTACGACTGGTCCCACGTATTGGGAACTACTTCAGCGAGCCAGGGCTGTAGATAATCAGTTCTTCGTCGCGATGTGCAGTCCGGCTAGGGCGGAATCTGGTTACCCTGCTTGGGGGCACAGGTTAGTTCAACCATCCACCGGACATCAAAGCGCACGCAATATTAACACATGAGTCTCCTCTTAGTATGCTCGTAGACCCAACGGGTAAGGTACAAGTTGAGCTGGACGAGAAGGAGGGTATCGCGTTTGGTGAAGTCGGTCAGTGCCAAGTTATTCAGGACTCCATGTTAGTAGGGCTGTACTGATCTGAACTTCCTCTCCAGACGTCGACCTCATCAATAAGTCTAGACGCGGTATCCCCGTGTCAATTCAACGCAGGTTTGATTGTTACCCTGATGTATCACAGTAGATCCAAAGAATACAGCGGGGAGGGGAGTGAATGAGACACCTGCATGACGAAGTAACCTTGCTTCAAGTAATATACCTTGCCTCTAGCATCATACCCTGCCTCTATTATCATATCGAGTCGGAATCCGAAGCGCCACCACCGTGGACGCGGTTTCGCCTTCCCCCTTTCCGCTCACTCGACCCGCTGACCGACCCTGTTCGACACATCTCCAAAGTTGGAACGGCTCTAGCGGCCAACGCTCCTTGACTCTGCTCCACCGCATTACGAGTAGCCACGGTCTACATGGAGGTTGACAACAGACGAGATGGAAACGACGAGGAGGATGTGCCGAGCGACGAGGAAGAAGGCATCGACGTGATGAACTCGGACGGGGACAGCTCGGAAGAGGAGGAAGAAGATCCAGAGGAGGAGGCTAGAATCAGGGAGGGTGCGTTTGGGGGAGCTATCCTACTGAAAGGAACTAGTGAGCTGATAGGTGGATTGATGAATGTTGGTGATCAGGCTTCATTGCGGACGAGGACGAAGACGGCGAGCGCGAGAGGCGGAGGAAGAGGAAGAAGAGAAAGGACAAGGAACGTGAGTCGTGTTATGTCTGCACATATGCACGTTAAGATAGCTGAGACTGTTGCTGGCATACAGGCGCCTACGAAGCACTCTCTGAAGATGATCTCGATCTCGTCGAGCAGAACACTGGTGTCCGCATTGAGCGGCCAGAGGTGAGTTCAGCTAGTTGTCAGTCACCGTAGCTCAAACGTTGAGTCTATCACCCACCAGCGCCGTCACAAGAAGCTCAAGCGTGCAGGAGCTGTCTCTGACGACGACGAGGAGGACGAGGAGGAAGTGAACGATGTCGCCAACCTCTTCAACGACATCTCCGCGCGCAAGCAAAAGGAGGATGGGAAGGGAAAGCGCCGAGCACAGGATGACACGAATCTCATCACTAAGGCGAACAGAGCATTGGACATGGACGATGAGGATGACATGGCAGATTTCATTGAGGACGATTCGCCAGACGAAGATGACAGAAGGAATAATGGGAAGAAGACGGCAAGAAAGATCAAGGAGAAACAGAGGAAGAAGCAGAGGGCTGCTCGTGGATTTGCAATGGCTGGTATGGACATAACTGCAGAGTGAGTATTGTCCCACCCCTTTGTAATTCCGTGCTGAGCTGACTATTCGATGGACTGCACCATGACTAACAGAGCGTGGGACGAGATACAGGAAGTCTTCGGTGACGGCCACGACTACGACGAAGCGCTCGAGTCTGGAGATGAGGAGTCAAAGCCGGCGCCTACCATGAAGGACGTGTTCGAGCCATCCGAGATTGCGGAAAGGATGATGACCGACGCGGACGATATCATCCGAGCTATCGATATTCCCGAACGCATGCAGATTGCCCAGGCCGGTATACCAGCCAAGGCAGCCGTCGTAGTGGATGGGTATGAGCAGGAGGTCTCGGATTATCTACTTGAGCCCGAGCAGCTGCAGCACGCCGCGATATGGGTCAGCACACGGATTTCACCCACGGCTACAGAGGAATATGTCAGTCCAGCCGATGGCGGCAGTCCTCGACTCCGAGACGCTTTCGTCGGTGCCGTGTTCCGGGTTCTTCAGTTCCTCTGCGTCGAATACTACGAGGTTCCCTTCATTTGGGTCCACAGGCGTGACCACTTCTTCCACCACGATCTAACGGCTCTCGACCCTCAGGACCGCTCAAAAGCTCTGTTAAGTCGAGAGGACCTCTGGAAAATATACCAGCTAGCAATCAAGTATCGCGCTCTGTGCGACCGCAAGATCATACTCTCAAAACTCTGGGCGAAGGTGCATGACGACAACCCATACTTTGACACTCTTTACGAATCAGCACAGAATCTGGAAGAGGTGGCAGATCTGACGGACTGGGTCACAACCAAATACCAGGCGAGATTGAAGGAGTTGGCTCAGAATGCAGGAGCAGATCTCATTCCAGATGACGCAGAGGTGGATGCGGTGAGAAATGGGGCGGATGGAATCAAGTACAAGAGGGCAACGAAAAGTTCCATGTACGAGAAGGCGAAGGACTCACTGGCTAGTCGCTTTGCAGACGTAAGCAAGATTGTGATCCTGAGTTCAATCAAGATGAGAATACTGATCTCAATTTCCGCGCCGGTGTCTTGCGTTTTCATAGGCTATCGCGATCCCGGCGGAAGCGCTTGCTCAGGACTTTGTCGCTGGCTACAAGCAGCACACATGTGACGATCCTCCTACCCTCCCAGAGCACTTTGCAGAAGAGTTTGCAGACCCACAGTCGTCCTTCAAGGACGCACATGGCGTCCTACAGGCTGCGAAGCTCATCCTGACGACTGAGCTTTCAAAAGAGCCGAGCATCAGGCGAGAAGTTCGTAAAGCCTTCAAGCAGTTCGGGGCTATCTCCGTTCGCCCTACAGATGCAGGTGCCGAGAAGATCCAGGAGTTACATCCGTACTATGTATGTTCAATCTCTCAACCAGTCTTGTCCGACGAAGAGCTGACATCACAGGCAGTCGTTCAAGTACCTGTTGGACAAGCCTGTTGAAGCGTTCCGCAACAACGCTCAGTTCCTTCAGATCATGGCGGCGGAGCAAGAGGGCCTAGTGACTGTGGATATCCATATCCTCAAAGACCCCTTTACTCGACTCACGCAGGAGTTTTACAACATCTATCTCAATGACTCGTCCTCGGTCCTCGGCAAGGCCTGGGATAAACTGCGAGAGCAAATTATCGTGGAGACACTGCAGCACTTCTTGGTCCCTCTATGCTCGAGGTGGATCAGGGACTGGCTTAAAGAGGAAGAGGAAGAGTGGGTAGCCATCAGATGCGCGGCTAAGCTGGAAGAGGTGAATCGTTGAGATCTTAAATCTCCCTTCTGAGCTAATCACGATTTCGCACTCAATACTGCAGCGAATCGACGTAGCACCTTACAAGCCCAAGTCGAAAGCGAAGGGGGACATTCCCCGTGTTCTTGCACTTTCACACGGCCAAGGCGATATCAAGCGTGATCATGTTTTTGCCGTGTGCCTGAGCCAGAAGGGCCGACTCATCGATCATGAGCGATTCGAGGACATTCGCTTCATGGATACCAAAGTTGCCCTGAAAGAGCACATTCAGCGTCTCAAGCCCGACGTGATCGTTATCGGGGGCTTCACTCCTTCAACCAACCGCCTGAAAGCAGACGTTCGTTTCGTTACGGACCAGATCAGGGAGGAACGTACCTTGGCCGCCAACAATAATGGAAATGCAGATCAGGAAGCTCACCAGAAAGCTCTGGACAAGGCAGAGATCGAAATCATCTATGTGCACGACGATGTAGCTCGTCTGTATCAGAACAGTAAACGGGCTACAGCAGAGTTTGGAGAGGACATCTCCCACATCGCAAAATACTGCATCGGGCTGGCAAGATACGTTCAGAGCGCCGTGTGCGAGTATGCATCGCTCGGCCAAGATCTCACGGCTATAAACTTCGACTCATCCCAGAAGCTGGTGAGTTATCTACAGTCCCTGTTCATTTGCATGCAAACGCTGATTATTCTTGATTTTCTAGATTCCGAAAGAGAAATTGCTTCCTATCCTCGAGAACACAATCGTTAGCGTCGTGAACCAAGTAGGCATCGATATCAATCGCGCCATGCGAGACTCCTATTACCGGATCCTGCTGCCTTACGTCGCTGGCTTGGGGCCAAGAAAGGCAAACGGTATGGTGAAACGTATCAATGCCATCGTGAGTCTTTAGACGTCTATCTTGACATCGACTAGTCAGCTAACTCGCTTGGCAGAGCAATGGTACTCTCATATGCCGTGCCGATTTTGTAAAACGCGACATCTGTACATCCCGAATTTTCATGAATTGCGTCGCTTTCCTTCGAATACCGCGTGAAGGAATGGAGGACGAAGATGAATACGATATTCTCGACAGCACTCGCATTCACAGCGAAGACTACCATATCGCCCGGAAAATGGCTGCTGATGCCGAAGAGATGGACGAGGAGGACATCGAAGATCTACCGCATCCATCTGGTGCAGTTGTGCAGCTGATGGAGACTGGGGCCAACAAGCTGGACGAACTTAGCTTGGACGACTTCGCTGCGGCCTTGTTCGAGACGCAAAACCTCTTGAAGCGACTCACGCTGTACATGATCCGAGACGAACTACAACGACCCTTCTTCGATCAACGAGCAGATTTCCAGCACCCAACGGATGCCGAAGTCTTCACGATGCTCACCGGAGAGACGAGGCAGACATTGGATCTCGGACTGAACATTCCCGTTGTCGTCATGCGTGTTCTCAGTAGCGGTGGGCTTGTCTGTCGACTGGACTCTGGCGTTGAAGGAATCGTCCAGCCTGGTTACGTGGAGCCAAACATGCAGTACCAGCAAGGCCAAACTGTCCAGGGTCAGGTGATTGATATGAAGCTGGACCGACTGTCGGTCGAGCTTTCACTATTGGCCCAGACCACGCAAGCCGATGACATGGATAGGCGAAGAGTCCAGCCAGACAGATACTACGATACCACGCAGGCGACCATGGATAAACAAGCAGTAGAAGCGAAGAACAAACGGAAAGAGGGGAAACAGCGAAGAGTGGTCAAGCATCCAAACTTCCATAACTTCAATGCTGGTCAGGCCGAACAATACCTAGCCAATCAACAGCGGGGCGACTGCGTTATTCGCCCTTCTTCTCGGGGTATCGATCATCTTGCTGTGACATGGAAGGTAGACGACGGTGTCTACCAACACATCGGTGAGTTCGCGCAGTTTTGCGTCCTGCGACATCACTGATCTCGCAACGCAGATGTATTGGAACTAGACAAGCCCAACGAGTTCTCCCTTGGTCGACAGCTCCGTATCCAAGGAAAGTACACCTATTCAGATCTCGACGAATTGATCGTGTCACACGTCCGTTCAATGGCTCGAAAGGTTGACGAGATGATGCACTCGGACAAGTACAAGGGTGTTGAGGGGGACCTGAGTGAGTGTTTTCTCAATGATCGCCTACAGTAGCATGCTCAAGTGTTGGAGCTCTTAGGAAAATGGCTCAACACTTCTATCATGGCCGAGCCAGCACGCAGTTTCTATGGCTTCGCCATCGATGTCAAGAAGCCAGGCAACTTTATACTGTCTTTCTTGACTAAGGGCTACGAGATTACGAGCTGGGTGAGTGCAAAGCTTCGTATTTCCGGATTTGAGCGAGCGGCTGACCACACTAGCAGAGTATTACTGTCGAGCCGGACGCCTTTGTCCTACAAGGCAATAGCGATCCTGCACCTAACGTCACCATGCTGTGCAATGCCTTCAAGGTAAAACTCTCCTCGAGCGGTGTACGGCAGCTACTGACTGTCTCTCCAGTCCACCTATGTGACCAAAATGGCCTTGGCCGGAGGCAATGCTACAGGTTTAGCAGCACGAACTCCGTACATGGGTGGGGGCACTCGCACACCCAACCCTTGTAAGTCAAGTCAAGATTCGCCTGCTTGCGCATAGCTTTTTACTGAACTGACTTGGTATTGCAGACGCAAGTGGCATGACCCCTTACCAAGGCAGCAGGTCGCCTTACGTCGGCAATCGCGGGCCACCTGGGCCTAGCATGCCAGGCAATATCCATCCATCTCGTATGGCTCAGATGGGCATGGGTCAGCGCTGATCTTCCCCCATGTATGGTATGACTCGGGTTCAGTAAACAGGAAAGATGTATCTCATACTGGGTAAGGCCGTTGTTCAGAATCGATGCAACACTACTATCTCAATGTCAGCTTTGCGAGTCTGGCGAGCAGAGAGTACATGTGCAATATTGCTTTTGCGCGGTCAACTTTCATTGTGAAGAGCACTGCCATTCATAATAGGAAACTGGCTGTTTTTGGCATAAATATTTGGTAGGTACCCCTGGTGATAACTCAAACTAGACTATCCTCCCGTGACGAATTTCTTGTCCGCGATCTTGAACAGCCCGTCTAGAGCGAACCACTGCTGCTTGACAAAGCTAAACATCTCATTGCCTTGCTTCTTTTTCAAGATCGCAAGGACGCGAGCTGCTTCCCTATCCCGCTTCTTGAGCTTCTGTCCATGACTACCTGACAACTGCTTGGGAAGTTCAGAAAGCGCCTCGCAACGAGCCCAGACTTCGTGTGCAACACTGAACATCTTGTCTGTCAACGGTGATGCACCAGATTAGCGGATGTGGATTGGTGCCAACGCATCGGAGCGATGAAAGAGAGACTCACGCCGAAGTTCGTGAGCAATTCCAGCCTTCTCGGCGCAGAATCTCCCAAGCTGAAACTCCTGTACGTCTTCATCGGAATCCTCAGAGTCCGAATAGTACATTAGGGACTCCCGATCGTACGGCTTGCCCTACGAATCTCGTAACATCAGCCTCACCTCCACATACACACTGAGACCTGACTTACGCTCAAGACGGCTATCTTGCTAGCAATCCTATCATTCTTGTTACAGCCCTCACAACCCGGGGCATATCCGCCAGGCAGCTCCTGTAGCTCAAGCTCGGGTCTCACGTCTAGAGCTGTTCGAAATCGATGCAACCAGATACTGCTGACTACTGCCCCGTCTATCAGGCCCTGCAGCCTGTTGTCGAGCGCTCGGATAGACAAAGACCACTCTTCTTCCTTGTGCAGCTTGCGGCTCTTGGGGTGAAAATGGGAATAGACGAGATAGGTGATCTGCGGAGATGTATGCGAGCAGGTTTAGCATTTGACCTAGCGACACCACAAACAGCGAACCAAAAAAGAAACCTACAAAGACTTCGAAATGATCGGTGAGGTCCAGCTTGCCGTGGCGACTGAAGTGCGCTGTAACCACTCAAACGTATTAGCTCAAAGTTCGCACATGACAGATCCTTCCGTTCTTACCTGGCATGAGCTTGTCGATCTTTTTCTGTTGTGCTTCATCGAATTCGTCTTCATCGTCGGTGATAAAGTCCTTCTCGTTATCGTTCAAATCTGGAATATCTTCTCCTTCACTATCGTCATCGTCATCATCATCGGAGGATGATTTGATTCTGCCTTTCGACTTCTCATCGTCGTCGGAATCTGCTATGATACCCCTTCGGCGCGCGTCTTCCCGTTCTGCAAGACATAATCGTTAGCTATTATGCGTATCACCATCGCCGGAATATGAACCCCGGCGTACTCTTCTTCTTCTCTCGCGCTTCCTTCAAGCGGTCTAGGCGACTCTCCTTTGAAACATCCTTCGGCCGTAGTTTGTCCTTCAGTTCAGCTTCCAAAGGGAAAGAAGCGAAAGTTAGCAGGCAACTCCAGAATCCTTCTAAGCCTTTGCGAAAGCTTACTCTTATAATCCATTGCAATGTCCTCTTCCTCCTCGGTTTCATCTGGCGTTCCTGCTTCGCTTTCCGAAGATGACTCTGAAGATGAAGAGGATGATGAGGAGGCTGTGTCTTTAGGCGGTTTCTTAGACCTCTTCTTCTTTGTCTTTTCTTCGTCCTTCTGCTGACGCCGATCAGATTTGCCTTCGCGCTCCGCCTTATCCTTCCTTCTGCCTCCGCTCTTCTTCAGCTGTTCCTCTTCGCCGTCATCGCTAACCCTTCTGGCTTTCTGTTTCCTCCTAGGCTGCGTCGAAGTTACGACAGGACCTTCCGACTCTGAATCTACAACTTGCTTAGATGGTTTCTTGGTTTGAGCGCCACTCGTTGGTTTCCTCATCTTCTTTTTCGCCCTAGCCGGGTTTTCGGGGTCGTCGTTTCCTCGGAAGACAGGTTTCGACTTCGAGCCGGCGGGGGGTGGAGACGGGGAGTCGACAACTCTGAGCTTCTGCTTCTCCTTCCTGATCGAGCGCTTCTCCTTCTCGACTCGACGTTGGGAGAGCTCGCCTAGGCCGTCTTTATAGCCGTTGCCTCCACTTGCTCTTCTAATAGGAATGGAGTCGGGTAGATCATCTGACTCGTCGGTTCCTACAGCGCGCTTCTTACCTTTGCTGCTGACCTTGGACGCCGAAGGAAGAATGACTACAGCGTCGGAGTCACTTTCTTCCAGTGTGATAGGAGTCAAGTCTAGAGGGACGCTCTCCTTGTCATTCTCGTCGATCGGCTGAACAGGACGAGTTGCAGCGGATCGCGCCTTCCGTGAAGGAGCCTTCTTAGGGGGCGGATCTGCGCTCTCGTAGCCAGCTTCATCTTCGTCACTATCGAAGCGAGCATCGTTCAACGGCTGTAAAACTAACTCAGCTACCTCAAACGTGACCGTTGGGGCACGATGCTCACAATAGATTGCTCGTTACTCGACTTCACCTTGCTTCTGAACTGTGGGCTGAAGCGCGGCGCCGTGTTTTCGGCCAGACGAGCAAGGAAGGGAGCAGGTCGGCTAGCTTCTTCGTCTTCGTCCGGCTCGGACACCTCGGCTCGAGCAAGCGTCCTGTCGCTCTTCACAAGTTTGCGTGGAGAGGGTTCAGGGGTATCAGAGTGCTCCTCGAGAAGTCTTGCAGACGTCTGTGGCACGCTACGAACGGCGACAACGAATAGGTTCCTCATCGTCATCCGACTCCTCCCGTTGCTTTCTCTTGCCCTTGCTTGAGCCTTTGCCTTGCCTCGTGCTCTTGATATTGTTGGCGGACGATGAAGCGTTGTTACGCGCGTTCAATGTATTCCGTTTCTTGTCTTCGCCTACTCGTTTCTTGGATGTCTTCGGGTTCGGGGCCATGCCGGCCTCTGCGTCGGTGTCGTCGAGGACAATAGCTGATACCACTGAGCCGCCCTTGTCCTTCTTCTTACTTGGTGGCATGCAGGCACTGGGACAGTCTATGAGGTCGGCTTAACAAGATGTTGTGAGTCGTAAGGAAGCAAAGGGACGGCAGCGATCGGTCAACAGAGGTGCACCGAGTGGGGACGGCGAAAGCGCGAGTCTTTGCTTGCCAGCTCGCCTGCGATACCTAGTCAGGCGAAGTTCCGAGATTCGTTACAGAGCAAAGGTCAGGTATGCGTTGCATTGCAGTCGACCTTTCGCATTGGGATCCAACGGAAGAGGTGCGCTCTGTGGACTCTCTTCAGATCCATTTACGCGTCTGATCTTCGACTATCCGCTACGAGGTCTACAATGAACTGCTCTACCGCCTCGACATCCAAACTCGGACTCGTCTACGTGCATACAGGCATATCGAGGATTCTCATCGTGGGCATAGCCGTAACTTGGACGTTGGAGCTATGTCTGCTGATTGAAACTCCCAGGCGCTTTGCTCGGTCGTCTCATACCGCTATGGGAGCTGGTAGGAACTGGTGAACATACTTGGCAGGATCTAGATAGACAGAAAGAGAGGAAAGGGAGGCCTTTCATTGTGAATGATTCTACGCCGCTTGTATCCAATCTTTTGATGCTTACATGTTATTTTGCAGGTCAACAAAAAATCTGGCTCTCGCCTAAATTACGACTACAACGATACCCACGATGGAGACTGGGTCGTCGTGGGATCGCATAAGCAGGACAAGCCTGTACTGCTACGGATAGGGGTGGACGTGATGCATGTCTCCCTACCGCAGGGTATTCCTGATATTCCGGCCTTCGAAGAGACCGTTGCAGATCTCGTACGTCTCAATCGAGATACATTCCCTCACCACGTAGGCATTGACGCGAAGTCTTGCAGGTCAGCGAAAAAGAGCGACAGGCTCTACTTTGTGCACCTTTGCATGAGAAGCTCGGTCTCCTCCTCCATTACTGGACGGCGAAAGAGGCAATCACCAAAGCTATCGGCGAAGGGATAGGCTATCCACTTGCTACTCTTGACGTCGCATCGATACGCACAACGCTGCAAATCCCGGTTGAAGGTAAGGTATGCAGTTACAGGGAATTCATAGCGCAGAACGAGAAAGGGAAAGCCTTGATTGTCCTGACGGTGCTGGATGACGAGGCTCATGATTTGAAAGACGTCGAACTAGAGATGCTACCTGTAGACAGGATAGTCGAAGATGTCTTACGTCTGGCGAAACCCGAGTATTAGTTGGCACGTGATCCATGACTTGGGGCTTATCGGTGACGATCACTGATCGCAAGCGCCTGGTTGACTCTGGCCTTTCGAGTTCGAATTGCAGCAATCAGTATCAATCTTGCTCTTCCGCTCCCTCA
>Ga0181466_1000820_pt1 | contig 11306 bp, 10 predicted proteins | sample InSIn4gowninarea_FD_119078 | JGI IMG/M metagenome (GOLD analysis project Ga0181466, IMG submission 119078) | Clean room microbial communities from NASA Spacecraft Assembly Facility at Jet Propulsion Laboratory, Pasadena, California, USA -... ... | reverse complement strand
CAAGACTTACAAAAGCCAAAATTAAACTCTCTCGCAAATTAAAACGTAAATAATTTACAATATTGTAGATACAGTATTTAATCTGAACGATTCTGTGAAGAAACGTTCAGATTTTTTTACCAATATTAATAACTTATTATAGGAGAAGTAACTAAATGATTAAAAAGATGCTTCAATTTTCATTAGGTAATAAGTTTGCTATTTTCTTAATGGTTCTTTTAGTCATTATAGGTGGCATATATTCAAGTGCTAAACTTAAATTAGAATTATTACCTGATGTTGAAAACCCAATTATTTCTGTCCAAACGACGATGCCAGGCGCTACACCTCAAACGACACAAGGTGAAATTAGCTCGAAAATTGATAAACAAGTCAGATCACTCGCTTATGTAAAAAGTGTAGAAACACAATCGATACCTAATGCTTCAATTGTGAAAGTTGAATATAACAACGGAACTGACATGGATAAAGCTGAAGAAGTACTGAAAAAAGAAATAGACAAAATCGATTTTAAAGATGGAGTAAGCGAACCAGAATTAATACGTAATTCTATCGATGCTTTTCCTATCGTAGCTTACTCATTTACAAATAAGAGTAATGACTTAAGAACCACTACAAAGGAAATTAATGAACAATTAATACCTAAACTTCAAACTGTTGATGGTGTTCAAAGTGCACAACTGAATGGACAAACTACACGTCAAGTTACTTTAAAATTTAAACAAAAGGAATTGGATAAAGTAAGGTTATCTGCGGAGGATGTTGAAAATTACATTAAGACAGCGACAAGAGAAACACCACTCGGTTTATTCCAATTTGGAAATAATGAAAAATCCCTTGTTGTGGATGGTCAATTTAAATCAGTCAGTGCATTAAAAGATTTAAACATCCCGCTTTCTATAGCAGGCCAAGGACAATCAAGTGATTCTAACGATAATAGTATTAGTAGTACTGGCCAAGAAGGTAGTCAATCATCTAGTGCAAGTCAATCGCAAACGAATAGCTCTTTAAAAGGAACAAATGGTCAAATGCCAAGCGTGCCACTTAAAGATTTAGCTAACATCACTGTGGGCGATGAACGAGATTCTATTTCAAAAACAAATGGTAAAGACGCAGTGAACGTACAAGTAATGAAAGCACAAGATGCAAATACAGTTCAAGTGGCTAGAGCAACGCAAAAGAAAATAGACGAGTTTGTTAAGAATAATAGTGATATCAAAGCTACAAAAACAATGGACACAGCTAAACCAATTGAAGATTCATTATATACTATGATTGAAAAAGCGGCATTAGGTACCATCGTCGCAATTATTGTTATTTTATTATTCTTAAGAAATATTAAAACAACAGCGATATCTATCGTTTCAATTCCGTTATCTATTTTGATTGCACTTATTGCACTGAAATTAAGTAATGTATCACTTAATATTTTAACTTTAGGTGCATTGACGATTGCGATTGGTCGGGTCATAGATGATTCTATTGTTGTAGTAGAAAATATCTATCGACGATTATCAGATCCAAGTGAACAATTAAAAGGGAACAATTTAGTTATTAGTGCAACGAGAGAGGTATTTAAACCTATTTTATCTTCTACGATTGTTACAATTATAGTTTTCTTACCGCTAGCTTTTGTTTCCGGCTCAGTAGGTGAAATGTTCCGACCATTTGCGTTAGCTATCACATTTAGTTTACTGGCTTCGCTTCTTGTTTCTATTACTGTTGTGCCAGCCCTTGCCTCAACATTCTTTAAAAATGGAATAAACATAAAGGGCAATGTTAATGAAGAAAATAAATTAGGAGGGATTAGTAAGGGATATAAACGAGTACTTGGTTGGTCACTTAATCATAAATGGCTTGTTCTTATTATTAGTATTGTTATATTAATTGCGAGTATAGGAATTGGTGCAGCTAAATTAGGAACAAGTTATATTTCTACAGGGGAAGATAAGTTTTTAGCGTTAACTTATACACCTAAACCAGGAGAAACTGAAGAAGCAGTACTTAAACATGCTGAAAAAGCTCAAAAATACCTTCAAAGTAAAGATAAAGTTAAAACAGTTCAATTTTCTGTAGGTGGACCTTCTCCAGCAGATCCAACGGGAAGCACGAATAGTATGGCTATTATGGTGGAATATGATTCGAATACGCCTCACTTTGAGGAAGAACCAGATAAAGTGGTTACACATCTTTCTAAAATGAAAGACCCAGGTGAATGGAAAAATCAAGACTTAGGTACAGGAGCTGGAAACAATTCAGTGGACGTAACTGTTAAAGGACCTTCTACTGATGCAATTAGAAGTACAGTAACTAAAGTTGAAAATAAAATGAAATCCATTAAAGGTGTAGCAGATGTCAATTCAGATTTATCACAAACCTATGATCAATATGAAATCAAAGTAGATCAAAATAAAGCAACAGATAAAGGTATTTCAGCTGCACAATTAGCATTGAATTTAAATGAGAACTTACCAGAAAAAACAATTACAACTGTTAAAGAAAATGGTAATAATATAGATGTAAAAGTAAAACAGAATAAACAAACAAATTGGTCTCAAAATAAACTAGAAAACATCGACTTACATGCACCAAGTGGAGAAACTGTTAAATTAAAAGATATTGCACGTCTAAACAAAACAACAACACCAAGTAAACTTGTTCAAGAAGATGGCGATTATGCTACAACAATTTCAGGTAAAATTACCGCTTCTGATGTTGGTGGAACTTCTAGTAAAGTGATGCGTGAAATCAATACAATTGATAAACCTAATAACGTTAAGTTTAATGTTGGTGGTGCAACGGATGATATTAATACAGCTATGAGCCAACTCGCTTTTGCAATGCTTATTGCTATTGTTATTGTGTATCTTGTGTTGGTTATCACATTCAAAGGTGGTTTAGCACCATTTACAATTCTATTCTCATTACCATTTACAGCTATTGGTATAGTATTTGCATTATTGATTACCGGAGAAACCATTTCAGTACCAAGTTTAATTGGTATGTTGATGTTAATTGGTATTGTTGTTACAAATGCAATTGTATTAATTGATAGAGTGATTTCAAATGAACAACAAGGTATGTTAATGAAAGAAGCTTTAATTGAAGCGGGTGGAACCCGAATTAGACCTATTTTGATGACTGCAGTTGCAACAATCGGTGCATTATTACCATTATTATTTGGGCAAAATAGTTCAATTCTAATTTCTAAAGGAATGGCCGCTACAGTCATAGGTGGATTAGTATCATCAACACTACTAACCTTAATCGTAGTGCCAGTTATCTATGAAATACTCTTTACTTTAAAAAACAAACTTACACGTAAATAAAGATAAATTTAGGATAAGTCAAAAAAAGCAATTGAAACGTATGCACATACGTTCAATTGCTTTTTTATTAATACATAGTAAAAGTTAAAATAATATATATTACAAAAATAATAATAGATATAATATTTAAAATTGAAACACCTTTATAATCGTTTTTAAGTGCTTTAAAAGCTGTAACTTCTACATTTCCTACAAGAAGAAGCAATACAACAAATACCCACCAATTTTCACTAGGAAATTGGATCGTAGTGATAGCTACTACAAATAATAATAATATTCCCATAATAATACGTAAAATATGTACGAACATTGATTTCATTTTAAAAATACTGATATAACTCACAATAAGATACAATATGGGTAATAAAATTAAGTATATTTTCACTTGATGACATCCTTTCTATTACGACTAATATCATAGCATTCATGAACTTTAATGCCTAGATATATTGAAAAATTATTTCTGACGTAATTTTGAACGTATATCTGAAATTTCTTTTTCAATTTCTTCTAATTGTTTTACTAAAGGATCAATCTGTTGATTTAGTGATTCTTTTTTCTCTAAATCATTTTGTAAACGAATATAATCGTATTTAAGCTCAGCTAATTGTGATTCTAAGTCCATGTCTAGTCGAACTCCTTATTTATTAATATGATTAGTAATGATTATAGCATGAAACAAGTAACTTCTAAAAATACTGTTAATTGTGTTAGAGTAATTAGTTGTAATGGAATATTAGGGAAGAAGGGATGAATTGTGACTGAGCAATTTATAATAATTATTTTGTTAATTGCATTAGGTTACTTACTTAAACGTATTAATTTTATTAAGTCTGCAGATAGTCAAGTATTGTCTACGCTTGTATTGAATGTCACATTACCTTCTTTAGTTATTGTCAATTTAAATAGTGCGAATCTTGATTTATCATTTTCTATTTTACCAATTATGATGCTCATCTATGGCATATTGGCCAAAGTAATTATGGTTGCATTATTTAGAAAATATGATAATCATGTCAAGGGTTCAGTAGGTATGATGGCAGCGTCATTAAACATTGGTTTATTTGCTTATCCACTTGTAGAAACAATTTGGCCTGAAAATGGTATGATTTATTTTGGTATGGCCGATATCGGTGGGGCAATTATTATGTTTGGAGTCACTTACTTTGTAGGTAGTTATTACAGTGAAGGTAGTGATCAATTTAATTTCAAATTTTTAGGGAAAAAGTTAATTTCTTCAGTACCACTCGTTACTTATATTGTAATGTTTATACTTAATATGGCTAATATTCATTTACCAAAAGCTTCAATTGACTTTTTTACCATTATTTCTAAAGCAAACATGCCACTATCAATGATTTTACTTGGAATTATGTTGAGCTTCAGAATTGAAAAACAATTTTTACCAATTGCAGTGAAATATTTAATTGTCCATTACGGACTTGGATGTATTGCTGGTTTATTAGTCCACTTTTTCTTACCAACATCGGATGATATGATTAAAACAACGTTATTAATTACATGGTTACTTCCTGTGGGTGTGGCAATTATTCCATATTCAATTCAGTTTAAATATAAAACATTGCCATTAGTTGGAATGGTTACTAATATTTCTATTGTGATAAGTATTATTATTATATATATTTATCAAGCTATCTTTGTATAAAAACTATATATATGAAAAAAGCAAGCGATTTTTAATCATCGCTTGCTTTTTTACTTTATAGTATGATCACCCTTTTCCACCCATAAATGCAGGATAGTTCATCATACCACCATCAACATATAATGTTGTTCCATGAACATAACTAGCTAAATTAGAAGCTAAGAACAATGCACCGTTTGCTACATCTTTTGCATCACCGATTTCTCTAGCTGGAATCATTTCTAATGTTTCGGCACGTGTTTTTGGATCAGAGAATTTTTCTTTTGTATGCTCAGTCACAACGGCACCTGGAGAGATATTATTAATACGAATGCCATGTTGGGCATATTCCATTGACATTGTTTCCATCATTAACTTAAGACCGCCTTTACTTGCAGCATAGTTAACGTAATTTGGCCAAGGAATGGTATCATGCACGCTTGAAGTATTAATAATAATACCTTTCTTATCTTCTTTTAAAAATTGTTTTACCGCTTCACGTGAACCAATAAATGCACCAGTTAAGTTAATATCAAGAACTTTTTGCCATTCAGCCATAGACATTTCATGACTTGGAGTGGCTTTTTCAAAACCAGCATTATTAATCATGATATCAATTGTTCCAAATTCTTTAACAGCCGTTTCTACTAATCGTTTCACATCTTCTTCGACTGAAACATCGGCTTGCACCGTAATTGAGTCACCGCCAGATTTTTTGATTGTTTCTTGAAGGGCATCAAGTTCTTTCATATGACTTTCTGATCTATAATTTAAGACTACTTTCGCTTTTTCTTTACCAAAAACTTCCGCCATTGCTTTTCCTATGCCACTGCCAGAGCCAGTAATAACAACAACTTTATTTTCTAATTCAGAAAACATTGTATGACCTCCTCAATATACTTATTTTAAGTTTCCTAATATAATTGCTGCGATGATAATCAACGCAATACCTGACCAAATCCCAATCATTTGGCGTCGATCTTTTTTCTCACCTAATAAGAATATACCACCAAGAGTAGAAACTATAACTAATAATTGTGATAATGAGAAACTTGTTGCTACACCAACTTTAGGTTGAGAATAGAACATAAATAAGTTACCTATTCCCCAAACAATCCCTGGAATAATATTAAGTGTGGTAGATTTAATATTTGTTTCATGTCTCATTGAAAGTAAAAATCCACCAATAGCCATACCAACTGATTGGAAGAATAAGGCATCAGTACCATTTACGCCAAATATATTCCCGATTACTACATAACCTACATAACCTAATGTACCTACAACTAGAATCACCATTGCTTTACTAAAATTAGGATCTTTTGTAGAACGCTCATTTTTTCCTTTTAGTGATGTAAGGGCAATCCCTGTTACTAATAAAACCATTGCAATAAGTCCTAAAGTAACTTGTAATCCAGTACTCCATTCACCTAAAAAGATAGCACTAAATAAAGTTGTACCTACTAATTGTAAACCAGTAGAAATAGGCATTGTTTTAGATACGCCGACAAGGTTAACAGATTGTAATTGAGTTCCTTGACCGAATGCCCACATTGCACCAGAAATTAACCCTACAATGATGACAGTAGGGTTATCAAATTGTGCATGACCTGTAAGAAGTAAGATTAAACCAATAACCAATGTACCTAACGTTGTACCTCTAATTTGATTGTATGGACCTCCTCCTACAAATACATTGATTAATACGAGACTTCCCCAAAATAATGCAGGTAATAAGGCGATTAATATGTTAATAATCTGCATTTATTACTCACTCTCCTTTTCAAAAATAAGTGCTTTCCTTTCCATAACACTTGGTGAATATTTTATATTATTTGTGATTGATATAAAACGCAATTGCTCATTTTTTTATAAAATATAAAAGACTAATATTATAAAAATGTATAGCCTAAGTATTTTAGTAAGCTGAATTTAATATAGGGGTTTTACTTTAAATTAATAAGTTGAGATGGAAAGTAACACTATTGCTATACATGTTACAATATTAAACGTATGAAAATAAAAAGTAAGAATGCGAAAGGAAATTTGAATGAAATCATTAATTCTAGCGGAAAAACCCTCAGTAGCGAGAGATATTGCAGAAGCACTAAATATTAAAGAAAAACATAATGGATATATTGCAAATCAGCGCTATATAGTGACATGGGCTTTAGGTCATTTAGTAACAAATGCTCAACCAGAACATTATGACAAAACATATAAAGAATGGAAATTAGAAGATTTACCTATATTACCTAAGCAAATGCATACTGTGGTCATAGGGAAGACAAGTAAACAGTTTAAAATTGTAAAATCTTTAATATTAAATAAAGATGTGAAGGACATTATTATTGCTACAGATGCTGGGCGTGAAGGAGAGCTAGTAGCACGTCTCATCTTAGATAAAGTGAAAAATAAAAAGCCAATTAAACGTTTATGGATTAGTTCGGTGACTAAAAAGGCAATACAACAAGGCTTTAAACATTTAAAAGATGGACGTGAATATAATCACTTGTATCAAGCAGCTCTTGCACGAAGTGAAGCGGACTGGATAGTGGGTATTAATGCTACTAGAGCACTGACAACTAAATATGATGCTCAACTTTCATTAGGAAGAGTACAAACACCAACGATTCAACTGGTTTATCATCGACAACAAGAAATTAATCATTTTAAACCTCAAAAGTATTACACACTTTCTTTAAATGTAAATGACGCTATATTTGATATTCAAACGAATCAAAGATTTACTAATAAAGAAGAAATACAAAAAATTATCTAAAAAAATAGAAGGACAATCAGGTCAGATTGAAGATGTTTCAATTAAGCAAAAAAAATCTTACGCAAAACCTTTATATAATTTAACTGATTTACAACAAGCATCATACCAGCGATTTAAAATGGGACCCAAAGAAACTTTAAATACCTTACAGAGTCTTTATGAACGTCATAAACTATTAACATATCCAAGAACAGATTCTAACTACTTGTCTAACGATATGACAGATACCATACAAGAACGTCTCCAAGCCTTATTAGCGACTGATTATAAATCACATGCTCGTCAGTTATTGACTAAGTCATTTACAACTAAGATGCATATTTTTAATAATCAAAAAGTGTCAGACCATCATGCGATTATCCCAACTGAAATTAGACCCAACTTTGATACATTAACTAACAGAGAAACAAAACTATATTTAATGGTTGCACAACGATTTTTAGAAACATTAATGGATCCTTATCAGTATGAAGCGACACAGGTTTTTTTAAAAGTGGGAGAATATCAATTTAAACATGCCAAAAACGTCACACGTAAATTAGGATTTAAAGCACTTAGTAACAATGATTCAACTGCTAATAAGGCTATCACTTTTAGCAAGGAAGAGACCTATCATGTACAACAAGTCAAAGTAAACGAACATGAAACAACACCACCTGAATATTTCAATGAAGGTAGCTTACTTAAGGCGATGGAAAACCCACAAAATTATATTCAATTGAATGACAAAAAGTACGCTAATACCCTTCATAAGACGGGAGGAATTGGAACAGTAGCGACGCGTGCAGATATTATTGAAAAACTATTCAATATTAATGCAATAGAATCAAAACTAAAAAATATAAAAGCGACATCTTTAACACTCAAAATTGGGATTATGACGAAATTAACGATGAATATATTTGTCCAAACAATAAGCGATTGGGTTTTAAAAGATATGCCTATCGCCATGATAAATATGGGTTTAAGAGAGACTTCAAATTATATGAATGTGATGATTGTTCAGAATGTCCTCTGAGACACCAGTGCATGAAATACAATTCAAAAACGAATAAAAAAATAATGAAAAATTATAATTGGGAATATTTTAAAGCCCAAATTAATAAAAAGCTTTCAGAACCAAAAACAAAAACCATCTACAGTCAAAGAAAAATTGATGTGGAGCCTGTTTTTGGATTTATGAAGGCTATTTTGGGTTTCCCTCGAATGTCCGTTCGAGGGATAAATAAAGCCAAAAGAGAACTAGGATTTGTGCTAATGGCACTTAATATAAGAAAAGTAACAGCTCAACGAGCTGAAAATAATCAAAAAAATTATAAAAAAGACAATTTCTATATTATTTCAATAGAAATTGTCTTTTTTCACTTATCTAGATACTTTATGTCCCGGACTCTTTTTATGTCTAACCGTGTACAAACACGAAGTATAAAATAAATAATACCATTAATACATACATGATAGGATGAACTTCTTTATGTTTTTTAGTAATTAACATTGTTATTGGATAGAAGATAAACCCACATGCAATACCTGTAGCAATTGAATATGATAAAGGCATCATAATGATTGTAATAAATGCTGGTACTGCTACTTCAAATTTTTTTCCAATTAATTTCAGCAAAGTTTGCCGCCATTAAAATACCAACTACAACTAACGCTGGTGTTGTTACTGCACTTGTAACGACTTCAATTAGTGGACTAAAGAATAATGCTAATAAGAAACAAAAACCAGTTATGATACTTGCAAAACCTGTACGTGCTCCTACTGCAACACCAGAAGTAGATTCAATATAAGAGGTTGTTGTAGTTGTACCAAAAATAGCCCCAACAATTGTAGCAAGTGAGTCTGCAAATAATGCTCTTCCAGCTCTTGGTAACTTATTGTCTTTCATTATACCTGCTTGGGTTGCTACTGCTACTAAAGTACCTGCAGTATCAAAGAAATCAATAAAGAAGAACGTTAAAATAACAATAAGAAATTGGATAGTAAATAATTGGCCTGGATCTTTAAATGCTTCAAAAGCTGCTCCAAATGTAGGTGTAATACTTGGAATTTTACCTACAATACCTGATGGTGTATGAATTTGACCTGTAATCATCCCTACAATTGCAGTTATAATCATACCAATAAAAATTGAACCTGGAACCTTTCTAGCATATAAAATGATTGTTATAGCAATCCCAAATATAGCTAAAAGTACTGATGGTTTAGTTAAATGACCTAATGTTACAAGCGTTGAATCATTTTTTACAATAATACCTGCACTTTGTAAACCTACAAAAGTAATAAATAGCCCTATACCTGCCGAAACCGCCATTTTCATTTCATAGGGTATTGCATTAATAATTATTTCCCTCAATCCAGTTGCTGTTAATATCGCAAAGAATATACCTGAAAATAGCACACCTGTTAAACCGATTTGCCAAGGAATTCCCATTGTTAAAACAACTGTAAATGCAAAGAACGCATTTAACCCCATCCCTGGGGCAAGCGCAATCGGATATCTTGCAATCAGTCCCATAAATAAAGATCCTACAAAGGCTGCTAATGCTGTCGCTACAAAAATGGCACCTTGATCCATTTTCATATCACCAGATATACCTTTAACACCTGCTAAACTTAAGACTTGAGGATTCACGGCTAATATATAAGCCATTGATAAGAAAGTTGTGATACCACCGATGATTTCTCTTTTGTAGTTAGTACCATACTCGTCGAATTGGAAGTATTTTTTCACAGCTTTAAACTCCTTTTTTTGAAATACTTTAATAGTTTAATATTACTTACTTAAAAAAACAATACTAAAAACGAACTTTTATCGACTTATTTCATTATAAGTTCGATTTTAGTTAAAATTTTAAGTTCTTTAATGCATCTTTAAAAGGATTATTATCCAATTCATCATGATTATTCATATATTTTTTCATATCTTTTTTAGAAACTTTACCATTATTTTTATTTTTCAATCGTTGATCCATTTGTGCTTGGGTTTCAGTATGACCGCATACACATCGGTAGACCGCTTCTTTTCCTCTTCCAAACAATGTCATTTTCTTTTTACAGTTAGGACAACGTGCATTCGTTTTACGTTGAATATTCTTTTTAGTGTGACAGCTAGGGTCTTGACACACTAGCATTTGTCCGTTTTTAGTTTTTACTTTTATCATAAATTTACCGCAATTGGGACATTCAGTAGAAGTTAAATTATCATGTTTATATTTTTGATCACTATGTTTGATTTCCCCAACAATTTCTTTAGTAAAATCTTTCATCTCATTAATAAATTGTTTAGCGTTATATTTACCTTTCTCAATAGAAAGTAATTTTTCTTCCCATTCTGCAGTCATTAAAGGAGAAGTCAGCGCTTTAGGAGAAAGCTCTAATATTTGTTTTCCTTTAGATGTCACTTTTAATTTTCCATCTTTTGATTCTATTGCATTAATATTGAATAGTTTTTCAATAATATCTGCACGCGTCGCTACTGTTCCAATTCCTCCCGTCTTATGAAGGGTATTAGCGTACTTTTTGTCATTCAATTGAATATAATTT
>Ga0181466_1000818_pt1 | contig 11310 bp, 16 predicted proteins | sample InSIn4gowninarea_FD_119078 | JGI IMG/M metagenome (GOLD analysis project Ga0181466, IMG submission 119078) | Clean room microbial communities from NASA Spacecraft Assembly Facility at Jet Propulsion Laboratory, Pasadena, California, USA -... ... | reverse complement strand
GTTCAAATTGGCTTCTTGGATGATTTCCTTTAACGATAAAATATCTTGCTGAACGTCGGATAAATCCTGTAAAACGTCTTCAACAGTACGATCGTACGGTGTATAGCTTTCACCCTTAGGCACTTCTTTAAGCGGAAATGAATTAACCGTAAAAATATTAGGGACTAATAGTATTTTCGGGGATGCTTCCTATTTTAGTAAATGTCCTAGAATGACTTCAGCAAGTGCCCTAAGTGATGTTGAACTTCTTTCAGTGGATTTAAATAGATTGCTACCCTTTTTAGCCAATCATCCAAACTTAATCGGCGAACTTTTGGATGTATTATCGCAAACAATCCGTACACTCTCGATTCAAGTTTATAGTATGGCTTTTTTATCTGCAGATAAACGGGTTGCTCATATTTTAGTTCAATTGGGTACTTTTTTTAAAAAGAAGGAAAATAATCTAACCTATACGATTGATTATACTCATCAGGAATTAGCCGATTTAATGGGTCTTGCTAGAGTCACTACGACGAAAGAGTTAAAAGGGTTTGAAAAAAACGGATGGATACTATTAGATTATAAAAAAATTCAAGTACTTGATGAAAAATCTTTGAAAGATTATTTATTAGCATAGGCCGATAGAAAAAACGTTCCGAATCAGAACGTTTTTTTACTACCATTATCATATATTCTTTCTAGTCACTATTCACGAGTTAGGTCTAATAGACGATCAATTTCAATTCGCTTTGTTTTAACAGTATTATTTTCTGATGTTAGATCTCTAGTTGATTCTAATAGTTGATCAATATCAATTTTAATCAGTTCCATCATCTAACCTCCGAATGATTCTTTACTATATGATTCGTTCGAACAATGCTTTTTTTTGGGGGTCGAGATGAAAAAATAATTCAACACTGCAACAGAGTCTAAAAATTCTTTCGACATTTTCCCGCAACAACAATGCGAGTTTTAATAGATTATATTTATTACATTAGGTAAATTCGAGTATCTGAGGAATCGTTCGACCTCATTATTTGTCGAATTAAACATAATTGTAAAAAGCTGTCGTTAGTTTGAATTTTGTAAAAATTATCATGATAAAAATCACATGTTATACTTTGTTTAGAAAAAAATATGACAGGATTTAAGAAAGGGAGAAAAGATGTTAGTCAAAAACCTAATTAATCATTTTCAAATTGAAAAAAACCGTAGCCCTTTACATGTGAATGAACTTCTAGATTATATACAAAAAAGATATATTAATGGAGAGCTCAATATAGTAGAATATAAAAAACTATTTGCAGAGTTAGAAAAACGAAATGCAGAAAAGCCTACCTCTTATTATATCGATCCAAAAATAAATAAACGATTATTTGCATAATTGAGAGATATATTTACATATGTGAAGAACCATCTTACCGGGATGGTTCTTATTTATGAATAAGGGGGTCGTCTAGACATGAAAATAACGTTGGCACAAGCTATTAATCTATTATCCAGTCTTCATAAAAAGGTGAATGAATTGCAGATTGAATTTTTCACTGTACATATAATCGAAGTGCCTAAGGGTGAAAGCTATACACCGTACGATCGTACTGTTGAAGACGTTTTACAGGATTTATCCGACGTTCAGCAAGATATTTTATCGTTAAAGGAAATCATCCAAGAAGCCAATTTGAACAACCAAGTTGAATGGGATGGTCGTTCCATCTCCATGATTACTGCGATTGAAAGTGCTAAACAGCTTCGCTACCGTCTCGATCTTCTAAAAACACTTGCTACTACGAAAAAACGGGAATATATGGTTCACCATCACTCAGGTGCGATCATGGAACAAATTGCTTTATTTGACCCCTCGCAATTCAAAAAACAGCATGATAAACTATTCCGTCAAGTTGAATTATTGTCCAGTACAATTGACAAAGTGAATTATACGGTTGACATTGAGGTTCCACTTGCTGGGAAGTATTTAGAGGCGTAAGTAGCTTTGAAGATATTGACACAGTACCTTCATGGGTGCTTATGCACCAAATGAGTTGGGAAGTGTTAGCGCCCCTTGCTTTGTGGGTAACAAAGTATAGACTTTTACAATCTGCTGAAGCGAACGGATTCGCCTCACGCTTTACGATCTAACCTTTTACGTTTAACGAACGGAATACTACTTTTCAAATCATGCTACGTTCCCAAACTCATTTTATAATAACGCAAAAAATGCTTAAAAATAATTCTAGCATTTTTTTTGCTTTAATGTATTAGGATACTGCCCTACGAAGTTTTGAAAAAACAGATGGTATGATATAATTATTTAATTAAGACTCTTTTCTCAAATATTGTTGCTTTTGAAGAGGAAAAAAGCTGATTGTCCTTATTTCACATTGACATTGGTCTTTATTTTCGAGAAAAGATCTGCAAACTTAATACGAATGCGCAAAATAGCTTTTTCTACGTTAAAATCGGCCTTTGGATTTTAACAACAAACTTTACGAAAAACAGCCTTAATTAAAATACTTGGAGGTCATATGCTTACTTTTGAAGAGAAATTAGCGATTATTGAGTCTTTCCCAGAACTGGAAAAAAGAGATGTATCTATGGGGAGAATTAATTTTCATTATGAAAACAGTGCATCAGATAAAAAGAATGTAGTCTATCATTTACACCCTAATGGGAATGGTTTTGTCTACGGAGCAGAATTAAATGGTTATAAAAAAAGTGATAAAGGGATGATTAACATCCGTGACTTCTCTGCAGATGAACTTCGAACCGTTATTCAAAAATCCATTCTTTCTTTAACTCCAAAAATAATCAATAACGCGCCTATTATTGAAGATCAAAAAGAAGAAAAGTGGATCAACCAGGATCGTCAGACCTTGATTCTTGTGCATGAAGAAGATATGTGGAGTGTATATGCAGGCCTTAATTTAGATGGAGCTTTCAACTCTTACGGTGAAGCTGCAGAATATTTAACTGAAGAAGGATTTACTAGATTATAGTTAAGAAATATACATACAAATGTTCCAAGGGGGTCGAAGCAGGCCCTTTCATTAATATTGCAGAATTTCTATATTAATATTTGAGGAGAATCCAAATGGATCAAAAAAAATTGCAGGATAAAATTATTGAAAACTATCAAAGTGAAGAGAAGATGATGATTCTCGTCTTTGCCCAGTGGTGCATCAATCATGATCTTGTTCCTGAAGAGGTTTACCTACGTGCTTATCCCGATCAATCGGCTAACCAAACGTTGAGAGAAGCGATAGAATTAACAGTGCCTAAAGAAGAAGCAGGTGAAGTGAAGGATCAAACCTTGCTGGGAGTATTATCCCTGTTTGGAAACGATGACCTTGCTTTTATTGTGACAGAAGAAATGAACAAGCGGAAAAAATAGCAAACTGGAGTGCTTTGATTTAAGCTTACACTCCAGTTTTATTTTCGTTTTAAATTTCAGTATAAACATAAAAAGTCACACCAAATTTGTCTGTTACATCTCCAAAACCCGGGCTAAAAGGTTGTTCACCAAACGGCATCTTTAATTTCATTCTTCCATTAATCTTTCATATTGAATGCTTTACTATAGATTTTTCGCAGCTCAGTTGAGTTTTCGTGCCATTCAATTGGTTTGCCATTGACGATTTGCGCCAATACATCCAGACACCGATGCCATCCTGTAGCGGTATTGACTGCCCATGAATCATCGTTAAAGATATGGGTAAAGCTCATTAAACAACCTTGATCATCCTCCTGTAACGAAATGCTGATCAGATCATCAACTTCACGGAAACCAAATAAGGTTGGCGGTTCTAACTCTCTAATGGTACCAATATATGTGGCGCCTTCACCGTCATCAAAGGCAATCTCACCACCAATTCTGAGATCCAACTCCCCTGTTGCGAAAGGATACCATTGGGAGAAGTAACTAGGATTCGTAATGACACGGAAAACATCTTCTGAATTATGAGGAAAAAATCGTTGAAATCTTAAAGCATAACGACCGTTTGACTCATGTAAGGTACCAAATTCATTCATCACATTTCATCCTTTCTTTTTATCCTCGAGTAATTGTTATCATATTTTTTATTGTACCAAACATTTATATATCTCCAAAGGGCACAGAAACCACCCAGAATTTTCTACCCATTGCTTTATCTTTTATTTCAACAAAAAACACCCTAACTCACGACTGAAGTCACTAGTATACAGGTGTTGGGCATCTCTAAAACTAGCAAATTTATAAAAATTAGGAAAAAACGAGAACCGTCACCATGTTTCCTTAAACAAGCGCTCCTCCACAGCTAGATCCTGCTCCTGCTGTGCATCCGTAGCAATGATTTCCAAAATCAATTTCTCGATCTAATGTTTCTGTTTCTAACAATTCATTTATTGTTTTTGAACCCTTTGCCTTCATATCCATCATTTGATTAAAATCGCAGTCATAAAGAAGTCCATCGTATCCCACAGAAATTTGGCTTCTGCACATGATATTTTTAGCCGCTTCATCATTATAGTTATCTTCTAACAAATGAATATACTGATCTAACTTATCACTTCTCTTTAAATCCTGTGCAAAGCGTCCAATTGGAAGGTTTGTAATGGTAAAAAGATGATTGAACTCTAATTCGTAATTTTCTCCGAGCATTTTTTTATAATCATTTTCTAATCTTTGTTGACTACCAGGCAAAAAGGCGCCTCCTGGATTGTATACAAGATTAAGTTCTAAGCCTTTCTCTCTACCGTATCCAGCCTCATTTAGCTTCTTCAGTACTTCAATACTGCCTGAGAATGTTCCTTCTCCACGCATAGCATCTGTATTTTCCATTGTATAACAAGGAAGAGATGCGATCAGTTGTACCTTATTTTTCACATAAAAATCGATAAAATCTTCATAGCCTTCCTCATTTAAAATAACGAGATTCGTTCTAACAATAATTGTGTTCACCAAATCTCTCGCATTTTCAATCAAATATTTGAAGTGAGGGTTCATCGAGGGTTCTCCCCCAGTAATGTCCAATACTTTAAAACCAAACTTTCTTAATGCAGCAAGAACCATGTCAACCGTTTCCTTTGTCATATTTTCTGTTCTTCCTGGTCCTGCGTTCACATGGCAGTGTGTACAGGTAATATTACATTTTTTTCCAACATTCACTTGTAAAGTATGAACATCTGCCGTTCTTTTATATGAATCATTGATTCTCTCTACAAAAATCATCTAATGGTCACTCTCCTTTTATAACACATTCAATCTTCATAAAGCTATTTTAATATATTATATCATTATTCATTTTTAATCTTACGCTTCTACCAGTCAAAATATTTATTCATCGCTATTATTTGACATAGAATTTTCACAAAGATTAACGGTAAAGTAATCTACCTCTTTCCAGCAAAAAAAGGACGTGTCGAAAAACAAGTATGTTTTCCACGAGACGTCCTTTTGCATCTATAAATATAAGATGGAAGTTGATTTTGAACTCGAAACGCCGGATTTATTTCTCAAAAATCTAAGCTATAAAATTAGGGTAATATCAAACCATCCCCACTGTTTCTGGTCTTTCTGGACTAAAACATTCTAATTGATCTACTAAAGTATTTACATTCCATTGTTCACTTACTTTTTTAACAATGCTCATGATTGTTTCATAAAGCTGAACTGGTTGGGCAAGAACATGTGCGTTGATTAATAACGTTATTTTCGTAGCAAAATCAAAATCTTGATCCAGGCCATTCCATTCCCATTCCTTCATTGAATTCGTTAAACTCCCTTTGATTACACGATAACTATTTTGTCCGATTAATTTAACGTTGGCCGCTTCAAAGCCTTTTCTTATGAATTCTGCTTGCAACTCTAATCCAATCATTTTCACAAATTCCTCCAAATGAAAAAATTCTTCAGGGGTAAGTGTAATGGATGCATTTAACCTTCCTATATAAGTCTCATCTGTAGCATTGAGATCGTAATCAAGCAAGCTTGCTATTCTTTCACTAGAAGCCTCCTCAATATGGACCACCTCATTCATCCACTCATCAATACCGAACCCCTGAATAGCAGAAGTACGAATAAAACGTGCTTTATGGTTTGTTCGGTATATCTTTTTCTTAACTTCCTCCATTAGTTCATGACTGACTCTATCAGTCTTATTTAAAAGAACAATTTCTGCTTCTTGAATTTGTTGTTCAAACAAATAGCCAATCTCATATGGAAATGGATTTCGATCTTCAAGCAAAAGATACGCTCTTTCAGGGTCTACTGCGATCGTGATCGGTGTGATGCGAAAGTTATGGCTTTTCAACCTTTTCAGAGGGCGAATGACGGTTGCTACTAAATCAGTACAACTTCCTACTGCTTCTGCGAGAATCCAAGTAGGTTGTTGATTTCGGGTAACTGTTGTAATAGTTTCTAGCAGATCGTCAAACTTACAACAAAAGCATCCTCCAGTAATCCCAGTCGTATTCAATCCTTTTGATTCCAAAAACTCGGTATCAATTAAATCACTCCCCTGGTCATTTGTAATAATCGACACTTTTTCACCTTTTGCCAGTAATCGTTGTGCAATTTCTGCTAGTAAAGTCGTTTTTCCAGCTCCAAGAAACCCACCTATTAAAAGTATAGAAGTTTTCATACAAAGCCACCCTTTCAACATTTATTAAATTTTATAGGCAAAAATTTTTGCTGAGGTAATTTCATTTCCGTCTCGATACGGGACAGACAGTTTATCTCTAACATCCACATAATCAAATCCTGCACTCAATAATTTCATCGTATATTCTTTCTCTGACATCATCACAATGCAGGCAGCCCAATCATCCGATGTAATTTCATCAATAGATTCGGGACTTTTCTGGGAGTAAATGGTATCGATTGCAACCAAATATCCACCTGGTTTTAAGACGCGATGAACCTCTGCAAAAACTTTTTCCTTGTCAGGGAACATTCCGACTACACAATTACTAATCACGACATCCACAGAATGATCTTGAGCGGGAATATTTCGAGCATCTCCTAGACGAAATTCTGCATTAAGAATTCCTGCCTCCCCTGCAGCACTTTTCGCAACCTTCATCATATTTTTTGATGCATCTACACCGATAATAAGACTCTCAGTTCCAAGCTTTCTTGCTAGTAGCAAAGCATCAAGACCCGCTCCGCAGCCTAAATCCAAAATTGTTTGTTCTGAAAATAGCGCCAATCCCTTAGTTGGAGATCCACAGCTACTGGATAACTCTAAAACAATTCTTGGAATTCCTACTAACTCTTCAGGTGTGTATGTATCCGAAGGAGAGCAACACAAAGTACTTGCACCATTTTGGGCAAAACTATCATAGTCTTGTTTGACAAAATCACTCACTTGATTTAATCCTTGATCATTTTTCACGATTATTCCTCCAGTCATAAGTGATATAATTGGACATAATGACATCAATGAAACCATCTGAAACAGATAAATTCCCAATTTCTCCCAAACGGAATTCTACATTCTTAAACAGAGGTATTTTGATTGTCTTCTAGGGAGCAACAACTAGGAGCACAAAAGCTAGTCTCATTTACTGTTTTTAAGGCGATTGTTTTATAATTTTCTCTCACATGATTCCGAACCTAATCTTTTTGAACCTCGTCCATCATTAAATACCACCTTTTTACCATTATTCTACAAGGAAAAGCAGTTTTAAAAATATCTGTTTCTACCATTTCTGAAAAAATTTCGACTCCTTTCCAATTACGTAAGACTTCTCAAAATTCTTGTATTATTGATCAACATGATTTGTATTTACCTTTTAATCATATCAACAAATTATTTATAAAATATTAAAATCTTCTAAATATTCTGTTAATTTAAATGATAGTCTACTATTTGTTATTATTCAATATGGTAATCGATGATTAGTGTTGATTTTATCTATTCATCTTGCTCCAATCTATCTGTTTTTTCGATAATAATTACTATATTTTGTCATGTGATTTTCTATAAATATCAGCTTAAGAAAATCAATTTGATTTCCCATAAGCAATCACGGGACAAAGCGACAGACGCCATGCCACTAAATATATGATTTAAATTCAAAGCTCAGTCTTATTCTAAGGAGAATTTCTTCCATTTTGATAGTTCTTTGTTTGTCATTGCTTTTTGATCATATTCTTCTAAACTCTTATTTATTTTATCCAGCAACAAACTCTTGTGCTCTGGAAGTTTTCCTTTTTAATATGATTGCGTTCGTTTTATGAGTTCCATTGAAAATCGTGTTTTTCATGTGTAAATGTTCCAATAATATTTTTTCTTCCCTCATTTGTTCCAGGATGTTTATTCGAGCAAACTCTTTATTTCTTACGTTTTTTACTAGCTTTGCATCTTTAAAGAGTACTAAAGTGACGACGATCATCACTTGAAGGTTAACCTTTGATAATAAACTTGCTGTATCGATCGCATGCTCCCTGCTAAGTCTTTTTCCACCAAGACCTAACATAATGTACGTTGAGTAACTTATGTTACATTCCTCTAGCCTCTTTAAAGCTTGATAATTATCCTCTCTTGTGACCCCTTTTTGATGAAAAGCTAATACTTCATCATTCCCTGATTCCACTCCGATAGACAATTCTCCCATTCCCTGTTTTTTAAAACTCCAATAATTCACCCTTGCTCTTTCGTAAAATGTCATCAACTCTTGCAAAGCTGCTAATATTTTTCACATGTGGAAAGTGCACTTTTATTAAACTGATGATTTCTATTAATATTTTAGTATCTAGACAAAAAGGATTTCCCCTTACCAAAACAACTTTTTCAACAGGTCTCCTTCTAATAGAATAATAATTTTTTAAAGCCTCTAACTTATTTGTGATTACTTGCAGCCCCAAAAACTTAAACTTATTTTCATGGTTCAAATCACAATATAGGTATTGATCCCAACTACATCCAACGGTAACAGGTACTGCTACACTGTATCCCTGTGTCAGTGGGACATAGTAGCCTTTACCATACTCTTTATACACCTCATCAAACATCCGATCCATTCCTTTTGATTTTTGTGAAATTCGGAAAAGGATTCTGTTTTTTTTGTATCTCTACCATGCACTCAACCGTAAAATGTTCCCTAGCACACTTTGACTTCTATATGATTTGTAACTTCATTGTATTATGATCGTTAAAAGAAACGATAGCCAAAATCGCACTTTTTGCTATATCAATATCATTTTACTACTTTCTTCGTTCTTAACTCTAGGGTTTATCAAAAAAACATAGAGACGTTTTCATGTTTGAATATTATTAAAAGTGACATGACCTTAAATGAGATAAAAGTAAATCTAATATTAATTTAATGTAAAAAATCAAAATAATCTAAATTTTCTATTTATTTGTCCAGTCTTTTGTGTCATAATGAATTTTGGATAAAGAAGAAAAGCCAACTTGACAACAAGAGGCTCATAAAAAAATCCTTATGTGCAGGATCTTTTTGTGGGCCTCTTTTATTTTCTTTTTTATTCAAAATATATTTTTCAGGAGGAATTTTTAATGGAAAAAATGTGCATGAACTCAATGATGATGATGTGTATGGAAAGAATGATCTGCGAAATGAATGGCATGAACATGATGATGGATCAAATGCGTGACATGGACATGGAAATGAATATGGATCAAATGATGTCTAAAATGCAACAATGTGATGAAATGATGACATCTATGATGGGCATGATGAGAAAAATGGCTATGAATGGGTAATACATATGAAAAAGTAAAATGTACATTCAGATCTAGTATCACTGCATGATTCGTCCATTTTACATCATAATCCCCATTTTAGAACAGGCAAAAAGATCAATAAACAAGGCCACTTCATGATAAGTGGTCTTGTTTTATAAGAATGACAATACGTAAAAAGAAATGGACAAAGAACTATTGCCCAAATTTTTTATACTGCCATTGTATAGAAGACAAAACACTATGAGGGTGGCCTTGTGATTGAAGTTTTCTATATTCATTCTCTAGTTCTGTAAGCGATAATTCAAAAAGATACTGATTTTCTTCTTGGTTTAGATGATAAGTAATCAGTGCATTGATTACTTTTTTACGCCGATTTTCCACCGCTTTCCGAAGAATATTTCCCACATAAACCACTCCTTTTTATTTATTCAATTAAATGAAATAAGTAAAATAACGTTTAAAATCCCTTTTACTGTTTTTCTTAAAATCCAATGAATGATCTTAAACCTCTAAAATCTAACAAAAAAGTAACTGATATTTATTGGTAAACAAATCTATTGGATTTATTTTTTAGTCTTATATCGAGTAATCTTCTGGAAGATTAACTTTTTCGTGTTCGAAAAACAAATAAAAAATCTTTTCACGAATTTTGATGAAGTCATAACTATTTCGATCCCGTGGTCTTGGTAAATAAATGGGGATTGTCCTTTGGATACCACCTGGTTTTTTCGACATGACGATCACCCTGTCCCCCAATAAGACGGCCTCATCTATATCATGTGTAACAAGGATCATCGTTATGTTTGCTTGCTCCCTAATTCGTAGAATTTCCTGTTGCATCTGGATACGCGTTAACGCGTCTAAAGCACCAAAAGGTTCATCTAATAGAATAATATCCGGCTTTTTGACTAAGGTTCGCGCAATGGCTACCCGCTGTGACATACCACCTGAAAGCTCCCCTGGTTTCGATCCTTCAAATCCTTTTAAACCGACTATTTCAATATACTTTTTTACTAATACATATCTTTCCCTCTCAGATAAATGCTCCAGGCCAAAACCGATATTTTTCTCCACTGTCATCCACGGAAACAAGCGAAGATCCTGGAACACCATCCCTCGATCTTCTCCTATTCCATCAATGACTTGATCATCAATCCTAATGGTACCTTCATAAGAAGTATCCAGTCCCGCGATGAGTCGCAATAAGGTACTTTTTCCACATCCACTAGAGCCCACAATCGTAAGGAATTCACCTTTCTGAACGTCTAAATTAATATCATGTAAAACGTCCAGCCTGCTCCCCTGCTGAATATATGATTTTGATAGATTGCTTATTTTAATTTTTGTTCGATCTGCTTCATAATGAGTTCTTTCTTTCGTCAACATGATCATCACTCCTTAAGATTTAATCCCTGTCTGCCAGGATAGGGCTCGTTTTTGGATAAACTTTAAGATGAAATCCATCGCTACTCCAATTAAGCCAATCATCACCATTCCCAATACCATAACATCAGGTTCTGAAAGTTCCCGTCCTTGTGTGATTCGATATCCAAGTCCAGATTTAGAGGCAATTAATTCAGCTGCCACCACAGCCATCCAAGCTGCACCCAGTCCCAGACGCAGACCTACAAATATAGAC
>Ga0181466_1000813_pt1 | contig 11344 bp, 5 predicted proteins | sample InSIn4gowninarea_FD_119078 | JGI IMG/M metagenome (GOLD analysis project Ga0181466, IMG submission 119078) | Clean room microbial communities from NASA Spacecraft Assembly Facility at Jet Propulsion Laboratory, Pasadena, California, USA -... ... | reverse complement strand
GATTTTTTGGATTGATTTCGAGCAATCTTTGCCAGATTTCACATTGACTATCAGAATTTAGTCTTCAAAATTAATAATTCTTTTCTGAATAAAAGAAACTTAAAATCCGGCTTCGAGGTGCAAATCTCCAAATTCTTCTGCACCAGAATATCTAATGTCGTATCTTTACTTGTTACCGTTACGACAAAAATGAACGGACATACTTAGCCACATAATTATGAACACAGCCCTTTTTGTAATAAGTAGAGGTACTATGCACTGAAGGGAGTACATAGTACCTCTACTAATGTAAAAAAGGTACTGTTTACTAAATTAGAGGAACTATGCGAATTCATGGGAAAGCAGAGCCACATTTCCCCCTATCCGCAACGTTTTGAACAGATATCTTTTTCTCATAATATTCTGTGGTGAATTTTAAAAATAGTACCATGTCATACTAAAGTCTTACGAAAACCGTCTTGTACAATTCACCGAGTTTATTTTGGCAGAACAAAAACGTTTTTACATACCTCGACAAGTGTTTGTTCCTAATTCCAACATTTGAGGTTTGCACATTGGGTCGTTCGCGAGGTCCCGGATAAGAGAGGCGAGGAGGGGGGGGGCGGGAGGAATAGGAATAAATGGCATCCAGGAAGAAGAGCCCCGCGGCATTTGCATTTAAAGAGGATTTCGAGCGGGCCGGAAGCAACAATTTGCCACCCGACAAGAAATTACTTAAAAAGAAGGCCAGAGCGGGAGAAAAGTCTGGCAATTATACGGAAATTGATAATTTGGGCCCGCCACACTTCCAAGAGAGAAGATGCGGCGCCGTCGAAATCACCATAATCACTTTGTGTCTGCAGTATACGAGATGCCGGGGTACCTGTAGGAATCCTGAACTCGGAAAAGTTACGGTTGTTTGTGTTTGTGAGTGTGTAAAGGTTTCTTTTTCCTTTACTCTATGCTTTATTTTTTTAATTGAAAATCGACCGATCAGAAAATACAGCTCGATGTTTTTGATGGTAAAATGCAGCCGGGAAAAAAACGTCCAAAGGTAATGGCTCTGTGAATAAATAATTTATTTTGTGACTATTACTGTAACATATCACAGAATGTTTCATAGTTTTCCAGTATTAACAAAAAAATTTCGAAAATTCTGAAGACTGGTTTGTTTATTTTTCGTAAATACGTAATTGATTACAGTCGATATCTATCTCTTATACATTCAGTTCTAAGGTTCGAGTGTTCAAATCATGAAAATTCTTTACTGAAACTAAGGACGCGCATAGTGCCAAAGTAAAAGAGTTCTTTAGAATTTTGATTTAGCAAGCCAGAAAAATAAATACTTTTCATCTGACTTAAACCAATCAATTCCTGATATTCTAATAAATTTTTGTATTAAGTAAACATGCTTTACTATTTCCTGATCTTTCTAATGTTTCATTCTAAAAAAACGAATTCTATTTGAGTTGATGTTTGCTCTCTAAAATATTTAGGAATAAGAGAAATGTGAACTTAATGCTTTCTTTTGTTTTTGTACATTTTATAGCTGTACGTTTTTCCCTATATCATCTAATAAACCTTTCCTACGTTTCTATTTTTTTTACTAAACAGAAATTATGTGTTTTTAAAATAAATATAGGAAGTAAAAACAATGATTTTTAATCGCTGTGCAAATCAGGTTGAAAATCATAAATTTTGTAAATCTTAATCTCTATTGATCATATTGAAGAGACTATATGTATGTCTATGTGGCTTTGCGTGTTCATTCAGTTCGTTCAATTCGTTCGATTCGTTGCATTTAAAGAGGCTTTCGAGCGGGCCGAAAATAACAATTTGCGTGCAAATACAACAATTTGCGCACAAATTGGCAACAAGTAGAGCTACGACATTAGACATTTTGATGCAGGAAATTTCGGAGATTTGCTTATTAAAGCCGCATTTTTAATTTTTTGATTCAAAAAAGTGATTATTTTTTAAGGCCAAAATATCTGCCAGTCAATGTGGAATCTGGCAACAAAGATCGCTGAAAAATCAAGCCAAAAGCACAAAACTAAAAATTCTTTCATACCATCACAACCGTTTTGTTTACGGTTAAAAACACATGCAACAACCACTGTTGTCGAGTTTAGTTGTTTTTAAAATTTTATTATAAATATAATACTATTATTTTAACACAACAGAGCTGCACTATGAGGCATTCTGGAGCAGCTTATTGTGAAGATATTCACCAAGATGCCAATTGCTTATTAATATGCTGTTAATATTTTAAGGCAATTTGCTAAATATTCAGAATTTGTCAATAACGATTTCTATAACAGCAACTTTTTTCATATTACGGCAAATGTTTGTTTACGATTGAAAGCGCAGACGAGATATATGATACAGGTTGTAGTTAAGTAGGTGTGATGCGTACTCTCTCTTCTGGGTGAAATGACGGGCAATGGGGAAGACATAACATAGACATAAACATAGAAGACATAGAGAACACAAGACATAAAGAAAATATGCGTTTACGTATTTTAAATTTTGTTCCTTTTTTGTTTTTCATTAACTGAACGTCACACATTTTGAAATAAAAATGTGACCCATTTTCATCCTCATTTTTAATATTTTTTTAAACATTTTTAAAAACAATTAAAAAAAGCCATACTGAAGGCTGGTCGCCGAAGACGGCTAGTTTTAAATAAAAGACGAACTCTTATCTCGTAACTACTTGCTACAGTTACAAAAAGCGATAAATGATTGTAGGATTTTATATCGGTTTAATATATAAGTTGACCTAAATTTTCCTTGATTTTCGGTGCGATTTGAAATGTGGATTCATACTCTAGAAAATAATTCATTACAATTGGTTTTCATGTTAATTGACATTAAATTAATAAAAATGTCAAATCTCATCTGTAAGACACGCAGGGACGTAACAATTCAAAATCCATGGGAGAAGCTCAGCTCATTTAACATTTCCACCTAATGCTCAAAAATATTGAATATTCCTTAATTAATAGTCAAATTAAACTAACTATTCTTATTATTAGCAATAATTACAAAAAGGTTTTAATTAATAGCTTAATATAATTAATAAGTTATTTCTTTTATTACTTATTAATTAAATTATTTGCAAAACTGGCAACGTGCACAATACTTTGCTACCTTATAGGGGGGCTTGAGCCCCCTGGGCCCCCCCCCCCCCCTTTCCTACGCCACTGATGACACGTTATTGGATGTACTACCATCTTCAGCTAAGCCTTGAAATTGGACATAAGCGAGTTTACCTGTATATAGTACAATCATTATTATTTGCAAAAGCAGACGATCTAAAAAACACCCAACCCCCTCCGAGTACGTCTCTGCGGACGTTCCTGTCATCCAAAACCCCCGATCCAGAAGGTGTTGATTCGAAGTTACCAGCCCGGATCAAAACATTCATGAGCCCCACACATTAGGAGGCAAACTCTATTTACGCTTACCAGGCCGGTGATGACGAAATGGAAGAAAATTCCGATCCGATTGGCCCGAGGAGCCTCGATCCAAAAACTCTGTTTTCACTTTTATTTCGGGGCCCTGTATCCCAGGGGGCGCCAGTCGCAAAATGATAAGAGAAGAGAGGGCCTTTTTGGGGTTCAATTACAGAGTTCTCGTTAGGCCTACGCTTGTCGATCAACATTTATTGGGTGGCGTGAAAAAGATTGAGTTTGGGAACGATTTCTCGCTCTTGTTTATTTCATGATTCCATCGACTCCGCTTCACGCTCCCGCGCCCCCTGGAGGAGAGAGATGACAGTTATTTCGGTTTGCCCACCTCGTCTGGCAATTAAGCGAGGGGGTCACTATGCCAGGAAAAATCGAACGCGAAAATACAGTTTTTTTTCTGATCTGTGTAAGAGTGCAATCAAGGTTCGTAACCTTTTTTGAATAGTATATTCCAGGAGTTTTTAACGTGAATTTCAGGAGGAAAATATACCAGGAGTAATTTGGACGAAAATATTTTAATCTAAAAGTTTTGCTAAGATATCAATTTTCTAGGTATCGAACATTTTATTACTTGATAACAATACAATGGCACATTATGCTTATGCTCTTATTTATCGTAAAAAATTTGTTGGAGACTAAGGGAGCTGAGCAGTCTCTTTCTCTGTTTTGTGAGGCTGCATACTCGGCCAGAAAACATATTGATGGCTGCATTCTTTAAGGGGACATACGACCCTTAAACATTAAAAAATTTGATTTTTTGAAAAAAAAAATATATGTTGAAGTCTGTTCCATTCTGCGTCATTCAGAACAAACCGCATAAAAATATTCAAATTTCGAAACATGTTTTTTCATCTTTTGCACATGATATCTCAAGTAATTTAAGGTTTATGCTTTCGAAACTTTTTCTAAGCAGTTATGTCATTTTCATGAATTGGAACTGAAGCCATTTTGTTTTGTTTATATTAAGTTGATTTTAGGGTGGGGAACCGTGAAGAAATTAGTGAAATTTTTCAAAAAAATATTTATTGTGTTAAAAAAAATACAAAAACATTTAAAATATGCAATATTTTTAGTTCATTTATACCCTGATACATATTTCTGACTGAAACAAGAACAAAAATTCAAAATTATTTTATATACTTTCTGTGAGAATGTACACATGCACATTACATGCTTCGAGAAACTATACAAAAGATCATACTTTAAAATTTATTTAAAAAAAGAAAAATTGCAATTTCGAATTTTCAAATATGTTTTCTTATGGTCTACATTCTTGTTTATGACATCTGAAACAATTAGGCATATAAACCAAAAACTATATAAACAGTACAAAGTTGAAAAAGGCGAAAAAATGTACTTCATTTTTGCATGTAACAGTCTTATGTCCCCTTAAGAGATTGCGCCACCATTCAACACTTTTCCACAATTTAGTCATGGATCTGAAGGAGAAGGATTCTCCAGATCCCCTCATCTTCCATGGCACTATACACACCTGACCACATGACAGGTCAGCAGCTTTTACAGGCGCATATCGTTCATCGATTCAAACGATTCAATGGAGTTTTTCTTTCAATATTTAGGGCAATAAGAGATCGAAAAGGATAGGAGTATGTGGCTATTCCTTTTTTTCTTTAGGGATGACTAGGAGCTGGTGGTTATGGTCAAAGGAAATATCAGTTTTGGCAATGCGATCCATCTGTACAAGCTTAAATATGGCCGATGTTTAGACGTTGTTGTTCTACGGAGGTGACTATCAGTAAAGGTTCCATTGTAGTATATTTCTTAATTTTTACTTTTATTCGATATTGCGTTCCCGAACGGAAACTATCGATAATATCGTCTACATTTACTAGTGGAGTATTCGCAAATTCACTCATAATGCCATATGGTCTACCTGCAAGCGTGTACATGATCATGCACCAATCAACGCAACTCCAGCAAGGAGATCGTAAACAAGAGTCCTATTGGCTTATGCCGGGAATGTCGGCGAGTGATTGAACAATGGTCCTCAATCAAACGGAAGGGTCCCCGCTCCCCGTAACGCGGTTAACTGCCACCCTCAAATGAAGCTGAATCATGCCCCGACCGTCTCTGACAACACGGTTCCACTCACTTGTTTGCCGTACGTTTCACGGGAGCTTGGAGATTCCGGTATTCCACAAATCACGTACTGACTCGACTACGTACACTGATAACATGTAGATTTCTGGTGGATGTATGTTTATGTGTAGCTTTCTCCGAAATACAAGTGCTATTTATGGCTTTCATTTCGCTGCATTAATTTTACGCGACTCGTGTAAAGAACGATTCACGTCTACCCATTCTTACGTGCCTAAGGAATACCGAATTAACACATGATTATGGTTATGACTCAGCATTTTGTTTAGTTTATTATTTATCTGGCATTTTTTAACTAGGAAATATTTGTTTCATGACTTTTTAAGTGTAGTATTTTACATTAAGAACATGCTGATGAAAAGCAACCGACTCAGTGAATGGTCTTTACGACAATAAATACACAGAAGACGCCAAGATGTCACCCAGTTTTATTATATGCTGTTTACTGTATCAGTCTTACATTCTCTTCCATTAAAATTGTATACAACATACGATGTCAAAATAAACTCCTGTAAAGTTTGCCTTTCTGCACAAAATGGACGTTTGTTAAGCTATTTTTATTTGTTTATATCAGAAACTATTTTTATTTAGTGTTACTAAATTTCTACTTGATTTGGTTTTTGACTTGTTTTGTCTTTCTACGGTCATTTTTTGCACCTGAAGGCTGATTAGACCGGGACCTATGGTTTAAAGTGGATTCCGAACCACTACAAACACCCAAGCTCAAAGTGGGAATCGAACCCGCTAACTGCTGAACTGAAGACCAGAGCACCAGCCATTCAGCCGCAGTTGGCTTTTATTCTAAGGACTTTTGATTACCTGGGATTATGTAATTTCCAGTATCTGGTTAATCGAGAGGGTGGCAAAATCGACCGAATTCTAAACTAAAAGGAAAGCATTGAAAAAGTAATAACATTAAGGACACGTAACGCAAATGAGAATCATGATTATGCTTTATATTAGATCACGTAATTGCACATAGAAATAACAAAAGTTTTCAAATTTTTTGGCACTGATGTAATATATATTTTCTCATATACAGTAGACGCCGCTTAATGTGATCACGTTTAATGTTATCAAAATCGCTTAGTCCCGTCCGCTTATATCAAAATACATTGAAAAATCATCGTTTATTGTAATCAAATGTTCGTTTATTGTTATCAGTTTATATGTAAATTTTATTTTCCTGAAATCAATAAAAACAAGAAGGAAAACTTTTTTTGTTTGTTTCTTTAAAGTGTTTTCTGAAACTTACCAAAAGTCCAAACGGGGCTCGTATATTATCTTTGCGAAGCCGTATGTGTCAAAGATGAACTTCGTCACAAGATTCTGATGCCGATGATGAACCCGAAAGTGCCATCGAGTACAAAATTCCGACGCCTGCTCAGATGAGGGAGGCACTTCGAATCTTACGTCTAGGTGTGCAAAACAAAGCCGACGCGGAACACTTTCATAAACATCATGATTATGAGCGATTTGTAAATGACTTGCTTCGAAAGAATGCTAAACAATCGACAATTAATGATTTCTTTTTCAGTTAATAATTAACCTTTTGTATTGTTTTCTGCCGTTCATCATTAAATATGTAAGTATACTAACTAATTCTTTTTCTTTAGAGTACATTAATTTCTATTAAATACTATAGAGTTTTACAGCAATAACTCCTAATTTAAAATAATTTTTATTTAATACATATGTAAAAAAATCATTTTTTAGCTTAACTTTTTTTTCGTGTACTGTAATCAATCGGTTATTGTTATCAAATCACGTTCGTCCCGACGTGATCACATTAAGCGGCGTCTACTGTATCAGAAAAATAATGACAAAAATATATATTTCACAAAAAGGATTGTATAGCTTTGTAATAATTTCGTAAATTAAGTAAAATAACTAAATGTTGTTGTTTTTGTTTATCCCCACTTGACCGACTTTCCGAAGAGAGAGAGAAGGGGGAAGTAAGAATAAACAGAAGTCGAGAGAGAAAGATTGATAGGATGTGTGTATTAAAGTGTGAAAGATTATCTGTGTTAAACTGTGTGTGTGGAGAGAAAGTTTATGCGAGACTATAAGAGAGTGTTGTGCGTGAGATAGGGACACTGTGAGAAAGAATGTTGAAAGGTGAAAGTGTCTAAGTGAAAGAGCACGTAAGAGGGATAAAGAGTGAGAAGACGAGTATATAAAGTCGAACGTGAAAACAAGTACGCAATTTTATCAAATTTTATATGAATATCCAGATTTAATACCGTCTAACTATATATTTTGAAATAAACAAGTATTTGAATTTTCGATCACAAAGAAATCCTGAATACATTTGCATAGAGAATTTTTTTTAACTATTGAAAAAGCATTGACAATGCAGTGTTGCAAAATATATATGTGCTTATGAATACCGCTATCCAGTGTTATCCAAAAAATAAATTTCAAGGAGTAATTTCACTCCTCTTTAGAATTTTGGGGGGTAATTTTTAAAATGAAGGGGTAATTTTATGTGAAAAAATGACTTTAAATAGTGATATACATACATGAAATACCCATTAAATAAAATGCATATAAAAATTCATAAAAATAATTATATTTAACATAAAAATATTACATATAAAAATATATTAAAAAATAATTTTTGTATTGAAATTTTCGGGGAGTATTTTCACTCCCTATGAAAATTTTAACGCGTAAAGTTGAATTTCGATGCGTGAAATACTGTCTAGACGCGTATTGGCGAACGTAGCCGCTATCTAACATTCGAATTCTCTTTGCTTCCTTATCCTTCTTATATAGTATTAAATAAAGAACGATTACTAATTTCGTGGTTGAATTTAAAAATCTGTGCAGAAAATGATTTCATTATTTAAAAAAAATACTGATTACTGTTATTGTTATTATATAAGTCACTTCTCATGTTGCTAAGGTTTAAAGAACCCCTCAAATAAAGGACAACGTGTGTCTTATATCAGATGATTATTGGAATCTAGTTCTTTTAGAATAGATGATTATTGCACGCTTGCAGTGAATACGAACTTAATTTATTACGCGACATATTTAAATGTCGCACTTGCTATTCGAACGTCATCACAACGTTTCTCCCAAGGTGTGCATTACCGACACTCGCTCATTCCACAAACTCAATTTACGGGTTTGCTTGCGGCGAGTATTCGCAGCATCACGTTTCACTGCCCATGGGAATCGACGGCGTAAAGGCAAAAAACGTGCACGTTCTTCGTCCCTCTACGTAAGGTGACACCCCCACCCCTGCAACAACAGAAATAAAAAGCACCCGTGACCATTCTGGTCAGTTGACTCTTCGGACGCAACTGACCGGCCGTATTTATATTCCATCGGCGGAATATTCAGTCGGCTGGCTCCGTGCATGCCCAGGAAAGCAGTCGGAATCCCGCGGATGTGCTAACAAGATCAAACATGTCCCCTTTGGATCAGATGTGCATGCTTTTAGCTCGGGATTTTTTGTGTCTCTTTTCTTCTTTTACCATCCTTTTTGGGGTAAAAAGACGGACTTTCCCGTTGGATTTAATGTCTCTTTGTGTATCGAGTTGGACATAGCTATGTCTTTATACGATCATGCACATTATGGATATCTTATTTACTAGGAAGCATTTATATGAAACATATTAATTTCGCAAGTTTTCTTTTGCATTCCCGGAATTTTCATTTTTTTCGCCAATTATAGTATTTACTCAACCGTTTCATGTTTGCTTCCTAGCCCCACACAATGCATGTTAACCTCCGTTTCAAAATTTACGCCGATGAAATTTTGAATTTTCCGCCGTTTATACAGTAAAAATTGCTTAAGTGTTTATCTACAAAGCAACATACTTGCTTGTAAATAAACGGTCTTTCAAATATCACAGGTAAAACAATTACAATTTTAATATGTTTTTGTACACGGACATTAATTGATGAATTATTTAAGAGGTGAAAATTAGAAGTATCAATGTTTTTACACCAAAACTGTTTGATTAAAAATAGTCTTCAAAATCAGTAAAACATTGCAGTTTTCCTTTGATATTAGTGTTTCCTACAGTACCTTTTATAAATTTTTAAGATCATTTACAAGTAAATTATTCTCGGAATTTTTAACTTTTTAGATAATTTCTTAGAATTTCATTGTGCAGCTACTATCAGGTACTATTCAGGTTTATCATTTACTATCAGGTTGAAATTCCATAGAAGATTATCAAGTGGGCTTCGAAAACTAATATGTACTTATGCGTTCGTGTAATCAGATTGTGTGCAAGTGGAAATAGCCTTAGGCATATAACCACACAAATTTGTAAAACTGACTTTTTGTGTAGCTAATATGTGGTTTATGCAGGTATGCTGTGTTATTTAAACAGTTTCTACTGCGCCTTGTAGACATACACATTTATATATCTTTATGAATCTCACGTAACTCTAGAAAAAAATAAAGCATTTAGAACTAGATTAACCTATGTTTTGAATATCAGACTTGTCCAGTAACTTATTACAGGATATTTAGCACTTATCTTGTGTCTATCTAAACGAAGTAACAAAATCGGTTGTCCTTAAATATATAAGTAGTCCAGCAATAAAACAGCCTTCCACCAATTCAAACTGTAACTGCTGGCTGAGTGGTTATCACTTTGGTGTCTAATTCATCTGATGCGTGTTTGGTATTCTACAGTGGTTCTGAATCCACTTTAAATATTAGGGTTTGGTCGAACTAGCCCACATGTGATAAAACAATGAACATAGAACGGCAAACCAAATTAAATCAAACTTAAGTCTTTAATAAACTTATTAAACATTTCATCAAGCAATAAAATTCCGCTGCGAATGAAAACAGTAAAATTTTTGATAATCTGTATGGACTGGAAAAGCAAATAAAGATGTTCATAAGAGAAACTAAAAAAGGAACGATATTGAACCTATCTGTCAAAACGTAAGTGTTCATTGAAAGATGGAACTGTGGAAACAGCATAGAGTAAATGTTGTTTTTCTATTACTCAATGTTGATATATGAAAATTAAATAATTTAACAGCTACATGTACATGTATTCTGAAAATTGTTAACCTTAATCCCTAAGTCCCATCTGTGAAACTAAAAAATAGAAAAATTCCAGTCAAAATTCAAAGATATATTCTTTATTGAAATTTCAAGTGCCATCATAAACACCATTAGTGATGTTGATACATAATTCGAGAAGCAGTTACAGCTTACAGTATTCAGTCTTGATGGTTCTGGGATTCAGATGACCATGGATTCAAGATAATCGTGGCCAAAAGTCAGTAAATTAAAAATCTAGAGACATGTAGAATCTCGAATACTATAATAGGTCCATAACTGGCAATAATATATCAGAGTTTTAATAATAAACAGTTAAAAACCCAAATTGATGTATTAAAAGACAAAACACTCAACAGAAACATGTTTCGAAGAGGCAAAGCAATTATGGACAGCACCCAAAGAAATCCATTTTCGAAAGTTTAGATATAATCCAAAGATTTTTTCTCTTCCTCACGTCCTCACGTAAAATCCTCATTTCATGTCCTCACGTAACAGGACAGAAATGTTCATTGTTCACACACACACACAATACTAAACAATAATAAGAAGACAGAACCAGGTTTTTTTTTTGCGTATATAAAAGTGCAACTATAAAATGTGATAGAAATAAATATTCGCTTGAGCCGTTACTCTAAATCACAAACAAATTAGAATAAATTATTCATTAAAGTGAATGCAGTAAGTAATAAAGATAATTAAACAAAATCAAAGTGTGTGAATTTTTACGCGT
>Ga0181466_1000757_pt2 | contig 11345 bp, 8 predicted proteins | sample InSIn4gowninarea_FD_119078 | JGI IMG/M metagenome (GOLD analysis project Ga0181466, IMG submission 119078) | Clean room microbial communities from NASA Spacecraft Assembly Facility at Jet Propulsion Laboratory, Pasadena, California, USA -... ... | reverse complement strand
CTGTTTTTCCTTTTTTTTTCTAAGGTAGCTTTTTCCCCCTCTTTCTTCCTTTATTTCATTTTTTAGGAATGATGCTCTTCTGCTTATTCAAATTTTCATTTGATTTACCTTTTTTTATAATTTTTATTTTCTTGCTTCTGTAAAATTCATAAAATTGCTATAGTTGCACTCCCTTGACAGCAACGATAGCTTGGCTCATTTTAACAGTAGTAAATAAAATGTTATTAGTAATTTAGTGAACCAAAATGTTCCATTTCTTATTTTAATTTTGATACATTAGAAATATGGGCTTGGAGATGGTTGAACTGATGTAGAGAACATTTTGTTATTTTCGATCTTGAATTTGAACTTTTATTTGCTCTGTACTGGTAATTTATTGAAAATATTTATACAACAACATGTGAAATACCTTATTTTTTGGATAATTGGCATTTTTAAGATCTACAAAGGAAAAATTCAATAATGGTCATTAAAATGTTCTGCTTAATTTTTTTTTCTTTTTTTAGAACTTATTCCCCTTTCTTAACAGCATTGCAAACAATTCGGGAGTGTGATCATTTTTTATAGAAAAATAAAGTATTGCATTGTTTTGTTTTGCCCAATAAATTAAAAAATCAATGTACAATTACATAAACATTTTGTAATTTTGTATTTTGAAATTTTGCTAAAAGTTCTTTGATTATGTAACAATTATTTTAAAAAATAAGAGGTCTGCAGTCTCTGCAAATACACTCACTTGAACATAAAAATTGTAGATAATTATTACAACTGCAAGTGTAAATAAAAGTTTACCTTTTATTGGTTCATGTGTTGAAACAACAAAAGGTAAAACAAGCTGAAATTATGAACTAAACTCATTTTAAATTCATACAAATAAATATTCCTACTTACAAGAATTTCTGGTATATGCTGAGGCTCTTGAGAAAAGAATTTTTCAAATCGCACAACAGTCTCAAAAAATTGCAAAGTAACAGCAACATGCCCTTGTCTACTGACACCTGATGTTACTAACTGAAAAATAAATAAAAAAATGAATAAACAGAAAATGCATGTAAAAGATTAAAACAACAATTGGATTATAATCAATTCAAAATTTTGAACACAAATATATATTTTAGAAAACATTATATTTCGTTAACAGAAATAATGCATGCATTTCTTTCCTTCCTGCACACACATATTCTCAGGAATATAAGACTCATTATTTGAGCAAGGAAGGGGGGAAACAAAAAAATTAATGACTTCACATATACCAAAAGACACAATAGTGATTTTAACAGAGACAATTTTATTTTTATGTACCTAATGTAAAATGACTTTAGAAACAAGAAAGAACTTTATGTTAATATAGGGTTTATAACTGTAGTAATATAATTTTACGAATTGCAGAGAAAATTATACAACTATAGGTTTTAAGAATCCAATCTTAAGTAAATATATAATGAAGAACCCCCTCCTCTCATCAAAAGAGTATTGATAATTAGGATGAAAAATATTTAATGAAGATGAAACATTTGAAAACGAAACATTATTTTTTTCTGAATTCTATCTTGACTGAAAATGTTTTAAGTAGTGTTTGGAACTATGTAATGTGCTCCTCTCATAAAAATGCATACTACTTATGAAACATTAAGTTTGTATAGTTTCTTGTAAAGTAGATTTCTCTTCCCATTAAAAATATAAAGAGAGAACTTCCTTAGATAGAGCAGCCTAAAAATCATTTAATGATGTTATACAGAGTTCAAAGAAACTGTCTCAGTACTTTTTTGAAATTCAGCCCACACCTCCCCCTATCCACATGCATTTTAAAGGAGATGTATATCAATCTCAAGAATGCCTATCTGCCGATCTACTAGAAAAAAAGGAACACTTGATGTAAAGAAAATTGAAAATTGTTAGAAATTGCCAACTGAATTGGCTGAATCACTTTGGAATTTTGACAATGTCACTGAAATTGCCAAAATTCCAAAATGTTTATTATTACACAGTTCATGGATTTCTTTGATTAATGTTAACCATCTTGCTGTTTAATAGAAGTCAAAATGATACTTATTTTTACCACTGAAATAACTATTAGACAGATAACATAAAGTAGGGCTCCATACATTATACAAAAATTTAAAAATTGATTATTATTACTTTCAGTAATTTTGAACCTAAGGTTTAAATATAAAACAAAATTCTGTTTATCACACTTGGGTTACTTAAATACCATAAATGAGTAAATCAATCCTATGGTCAAAATTTTTAAAAGATGATAAGGACCCTGAACCTCCTTTCAAATACATGCTTTCATACTCTCTATGCCTATTTATTGATAATTGTTATAAAATAATAAAGCCATGGAAATAAAGAAAAATAAAAATAAAACTTCTAAGAAGCACAAAATACTTGTAAAATGTTCGCATTTAAACTACTGCTAATCATTTCCAAACTAAAGAAAACATTAAATGCTTTAATAATGCTACACATACCAAGCGAATCATTTCAGCCATTTCCATTTTCCGGTCAGAGCCATTAGCCATAGTACTATTTTGACTATTCTGAAACAGATTATACCAATAACAAGAAACCACATACATATATAAATAAATATTATGAATAGGACATTTTTGTAAGTATTCAGACATATAATAAAATGTAAAAATATTTAAAATTACAAAGTTACATGTAAAAATACTAAATACAAAATTGTTTTTAACAAAAAATACATCTAACTTTTTATGCAAGATATTAAGTTTAAATGGCAATTTTTTTAAATTGATGTATCTCATCAATACATATTGTGAATATCCTTTATTGAACTGTTTTATAACTGTTGAAAGCATTGCTTTTAAATATTGATAAAAGTGTAGAGTTAATTTCAGAATAAAACTTACAAAACTGAAGTTTTGGAACTAACATCCTTAACTAAATATGTAAAGATAATTTTTAATAACTAACAAATGTACAAGGAGAAAAACTAAACAAATTACAACAGAATTAATAAACTAACCGGGACAGCTTCTCCCAAGAGATACAAAAATGTAATGGCTACTTCTATATCTTCAAATGGAAGTGTCTGCCAGTGATGAAGGGTATCCGTAATCATTGTTTTAGTTCGAGAAAAAACAAGATTCAGGTCCTACAAAACAGAATCACAATTTAAACATCAATAAAATGCAACTTAAAAAACACCACCTAATACATAATCATGAAAAAGATTCAACAAATGTTAAAAAGCATATTTAAATTACCAGCATAGCTAAATTATCAAAGAGCACTTTCAAAGATTTTCTGTATTCTTGAAACATTGCTTCCTCTTGATCCTGCATAAAAACAATTTGATGAAATATGATAATGTATTACCTACATTAAAATTTTGTGAATAGTGAAGATAAAATGCTAACTTAAGTTGTAAAAAATGTTTTTTACTATAAGAACTTAAATGTTTGTAAATGGCCTACTGCAGGGGTAATCAACTTTTTTATACCATGGTTCATACTCAAATTTGAAAATCAAAATGCAGGAGTTTTACAGGAGTATAATCAAAATTTGCAGGACTACTTCCCTAAAGTCGAAAATACTATTTTCCTTAAATTACACAAATTCAATAATGTTTTTGAATTTAATAAATTAAAATAAAGTCCAAAATCAACCTCTTTTAAATCTATAATGATTCTATGACAACCAATTTCACCACTTAAATGTAAAATTCCTATCCTAAATGCACCAATTTTCAGAACTTTTTAAATTTTACTTTAAAAACCAATGCTAATTTTATGAACAGCTTACACATCATAACTATGTAAATACTTCATACATTAGCATTAACACTTTTACGCTTAAAATTCTTGAGTACAAATTATGAAATAAAGGAAAAATTGACACAAAAATTTCTATTTTATGAAAAATAGAATTTTTGGCTCAACATTTATTTAAAATACAAATTTATAAATTATTACAAAATATTAGGTCTGTAAAATGACGAGAACCAATGAGAAACTAATGTCTAATGATGGAAGAATATAAATATTAAAGTTAAAAAAATGATATTTTACATGTGACAGGTTGATATTTTTTTTTTTTATGAAGTAACTTTCATTATAAAAAAAAGTTCTTAAACTGGATTGCAAAAGACTGTATTTGAATATTCAGCATACAATTATTTGCATTATCTTAATCAAGTAATCAGTATCTTAATTAAGTAATCAACGGAAACATTTTCTTGCTTTTGTTAAAAAAAAGACCTTGAACTTTCTAAAAATAAAAAAAATTACAGTGTTGTCAGGATTAAAAGAATTTAATTTCTTGGTTTGTTGTTGATCTGTGTACCAAAGAAATTTTAGTTTCCGACGTGCAAAATAAATTTAGTTTTTTTCTTTTAACTTTCATTATAAATATATAAAAGTATGCCCTGCTAACAAGCAGTCAACAGTCCAAAATTCAGGTTTTCTCCAAATCGAAATGTAACATTATCTCAAATATTTCAATACAACACCAATGGAATTAGAAAAAAAAACTGCTATTTTTCAGAGAAATACTCAATGTGTTAAGCGTAAAAATCAATATATCTGTAATGAAGATATTACAGATGCATTGATTTTCAGTAGGTATTCAATTTCTCATACACAACAGAAAATTCTTGATGAAATTACTATTATTATCATCATCACCACCACCATCATTTTGCATGGATAAAAGTATTTCTTAGGTTATTACTAAATTGAAATGTTTAAATTTGCCTTGAACACATTAAGAGTAAATTTTTTCCAAGGATAAATTACCACATTTGAACAAACTAAATAAAAATAACAAAAAACTTTTTAATATACGTGTGTATTTTTAATTTAAACAGTAAGAAAAAACCATAAATAAATACCTGACAAGTAAAATCTGTAGATTTGTCATACTTGTATTTATTTATAACAACACATAAAATAGCCTAAAAAGGAAAAATCCATTGATTAATGAGGATACACTGAAAAAACTTAAGTGTACAATATTCAGTAGTTTAATATAACAATGATACAAAGCATAGCTTCTCACAATTTAGCTAATATATTCCATAAAAAAAAAGCATTTAAATAAATACAAAACACATTAAAATGCTTTACTGCGTTAAAAAATAGCAAAACAATATAATCAATAAAATTCTGTGGATTATTGTTGCTAACAAAGTGAAACTAATTTAGTAACCTGTACTCTATTTGAGAAATGTTATTAAAACATAAAGAAAATAAAAAATGACCATTGCCTTACTCAGTTGCATAAAACTAAACAAAAATACAGATTTACAATATCTTTAATTGAGCTACTGAATTGGAAAAACAGGAAGGCCCAATTCATGGAGAAGAATTTTAGCAATTCAGGCTTTTCATATTTATAAAATTTAGGTCAATAATGTATGTTAGCCTCAAAAATCTGCCAACAGCTTTTCAACATACTATTTAATGCACAATTAAAAAACAAACAATTAAATATCTTAACTCTAGAGCTAATGGACTTGTGTCATCTATAATATCAATGGCTCATTTCAAAGCAAAGCCTGAACAAAATATGATGGTAAAAACATAGTGAATGCCTCAAATGTTAGATCATTATAAATATAATATAAACACAAATGCAAACCCCCAGTTTTCATGAATTTATTGTATTTTGTAAATACTAAAAATTATTGCAAATTTCACTGATTGATAGCATTGTAACATTAGTATTACAGCAACACACAACAATACAGTTGGCATTAGAAATCGTCAAATCTTTTGTTCCAACATTTAGAGGAAAAATTTCGGATTGGTAAAATGCTGAGAAAATATGCTTGGGTAGGTTAATGCATCCAACAACATCTTCATCTTTTCCTTTTAATCTTTACTGCAAAATGCTTTCAGTTCCCTATTAATTCATCCCAGATTTTCAAGTGATATTTTTCATGGCAAAAATCATGATCTTTTTTAGACTGAAAAAAATATGGCTATATTATAGGATTGTACACGGGTGTTCAAAAAGAAATAGAACTTCTGAAGTAACAATCCAACCCCTAGAGGAAATGAGCTGCAGCCACTGAGCTCACCAAGCAGCATATTTAGACGACAAATTGTCATCTCTGGTGTTTCACTCTGGCCATTAGTTTGCGAGCTTCACTTGCTGAAATGAGCACATGTGGGGCTTGTTCATCAGATTCATGCATTTGTGAAAATGGAACAGCTTGAAGAACAGCAAGTGTTTCATGGCATAATGACCATTCCATCAGCAGCTTCTTGATCAGTGATGTGGAATGCCGCACAGGTTAGATGCAGTCACTGTGGCCAGCTTTCTTCCATGCTCAAATGTAGCATTTGAAGGGTTCAAAGTAAATTATGGATTACAAAACATAGAAATTTTAATTATTATAGATAAATATATTTCTTTAAAATAAAAAATCATGGGGCTGTCTGGAACTTCCTCCATAACTACATTTGTGATCTTACAAAACGCTGTACACATGCTCACTTCAGTGGCTGCAAATTAAGAATCAGAGCAATACAGCATAAATGAAAATTTGTAGTCTAAATGCCACTAGGTGAGGTCAGTGATCACAGCTCACTTGTTCCCTAAGCTAGTTAGTATGCTATTTCTAAAGTTTGGTTTCCCTTTGAACACCTCTCGTATGATCATATGCTAAGTACAGATAAATTTTACAAGTTGGGGGAAGTATGTGGTTATAAAACTCAAAAACATATTTCCAGTTGATATTTGAAAAAAGCTTACCTCAGCATTTTTAGAATCAGCAATACCATAAGCCTGAGCAGTAACCTTGTTTTTTAAAAATTGCAAATACTCTCTAGCAAACTCAATTACAGCTTGAGATACTTCATCATCATCATTACTTAGGAACTTCAAAAGCAAATCTGTTTTATTATGAATAGCATTAGCAGCAAAGACCATTCCCTCAGTATCTTTGAGTTTTTGAAGTCTGAAAATAGAAATGATAAGTTAATTTCACAACTGATTAATAAAGGCATAATAGTAAACTTTCTTCAAATTTTAGGAAGGAGTTTTAGGATTTTCTTAAGAAGTATTAGGAAACTTCTTTTGACTTTGCAATGACAACACTTTTTAATCAATATTAGTTTTAATTTATATAAAACAGAAAAACTATTGCAGAAAACTAAAAATTACATTACTTACACTCTTTACAAGTTAATTTAAATACTATGAATTCCTGTAAGTACCTATTTGGTCTAACATTTTTCCTAAATTTATGCAAGGGACACTGGTTTACAGTTGAGGTATCGTTACAATGCTTTCTGGGCATACACCCATTAAGAAATATAGTAACAAAAATTTAACATAACATACAACAGGGTTCGTACCCTTTTTTTGAATACTAAATTCCAGGAGTTTTCCAGGAGAAACATTATTTTTTTTCAGGAGTAAATCAGAAGCATATCCCTTTAATATAAACTGCTAAAACATGTACCTTCTGAAAATACAAAATACTACATATTTCATACACAATACAAGCTCATAACTTTTATTTAGACACTCAAAATACTTTTTCAATTACAAATTTATGGAATGCATATCTTATTTTCCGATTCTTTTCTACATTTCTTAAATGCATGTTATAGTAACTAGAAAGTTTCATGAAAAGAGCATATAAATTTATTTCAACACTAAAAATTAATAAATCAAAATATATTCTATATGAAAACAGAACTTTTATCCTAAGAATGCCATAAAAACTAGAACGTTATCCCAACATAAAGCATTTTTCAATAATCTTATCAAATATAATATCTGTTGTTGCATGTCCAATGAAATCTGAAGAATAATAACAAGAAATTATTTTACCATTATCCCAGCATAGCCTTATTAGACAATCTAACTGCTTGTATTGATTATAAGCATTTAAACTTTCATCAAATATTAAAACAAAACCATCTTCTATCATAGTCTTTTCCTTTAAATGAGACATGATATATGATTTAATTCTAAATAATGACATATAGGCTTTTTTTTTCACCACAAGTCGTATTTTTAGTAATGCTCTATCTGAAAACATGTTCAGGAAAAGAACGTTTATGTTCTCACAGGATTTGAATGAATAATTGCTGTGAATAATTTTTAAACACCTCAGAATTGTACTTGAAACTGTCTGAAAGGCAGATGGTTTTAAACAGCAAAACTTTAGTCTGTAAAATGGCAAGTATCAATGTGAAACTAATGTTTGATATTTTAAAAAATAAATGCTTAATTTCTGGGGAAAAAAACGCTATTTTATTGCTAATATATCCATACTTTTGACAAAATAACTGTAGTTATGAAGATAAAATTTCGAATACATGATGGAAAAAGATTGCATTTGAATGTTAAACCTAATTTGTTTAATGTATCTGATTTTAAAGATATTTCTACCTTTCTTAGAAATTAAAACTTCTCTTCTATTTTTCTGATTTCAAGGTACACCCTGAAAATACATTTGCAAGTAAATCAAAACAAATTTGGCAGTCCCGTGAAATAGTATTTCCATGCCGACGAAAATAATCGGAAATTCAAAAGCTTCGTTGCAAATGGTGGCCGTAAAAAATTATAAACAAAGTTCTGCTAAAAAATTTAGGACTAGTATTAAAAATTAAGGACTTTAAAGGCCTTTTTCTAAGCACAACTGAAAAATAAATAGCTCTTCAGGGCTTTCAAGGGCTGAGCGAACCCTGGTTTTACTTGGATAACAAAAACCCTTATTTTTTGAGAGGGAAATCAGATTTCTGGAACAAGATTGAAAAATTGGAACAAATATGAGAAAATCGGAACACTTGGCAGCTATGCAATTGCAAACAACGATGCTTTTGTGTAGATCGTGTTTACTTGCTGTCATCACGGTGAAAGAGAAACCACAACTTTTGTTTAGGGAAAAACAAAACAAAGTGAAATCCAATCAGGATGCTTACATAGACGCAACAAATGACGTAGGATTGCATCACACAAATCTGTCGAATCAGCAGTCATTTATGCCAGCAACCAAAAGAACCTGTAAAATGACAATTGTAGCAGAAAAAAAACATGGCTGAAGTGATTTTGGAAACGGCGCTGAAAAAAAATACTCTGGCAGAGTAATGTTGTGCAGTAATAAAAGAATGTCAAATTTCCTAAAATCAAAAAATTTACTATTTTACTATATTATAAAATTTTTCCAAGAGTTATTAATAAAATTCCAGGAGGATTAAGTAAAATCCAGGAGTTTCCAGGGCCCTTAAATTTTAAAATGAAAATCCAGAAGTTTTCCAGGATTTCCAGGAGGCGTACGAACCCTGATACAAGCATATCAATAAAGCAGTAATCTAAATAATAAACAAGTACTTTATTTTCTTTAAATGAAATAAAAATTTATCAAAAAAAGCTATATATCAGTGAGAAAAAAATCAGGAAATGAATATCACCTTGTCCAACTAGTCAGAATAGCAGTGCCCATGCTGTTTACTAAAGTTGCCAACTTTACCATAAAATCTTCATCATCACCACTCTAGATTGAAGATAATGCATTAATCACACATTTTCAAATATCATACTAATTAAAACATACTTTCAGTAGATAACTGAAACATCATTAACATATGGATAACTTACTCCTGTAAAGTTTAAAACACCAGCTTGTTCCAAAACTGTAACATATGATTCAACCAACTTTATTTTTGCAACAGGATCCATTCCTTTGTATATTATATGAGTAATGCAATCACATGTGGATTCTCTAAGTGAGGGCATAGATAGAAACCTTATGAAGATTTGCACAAAGCGATCATTTGCGATTAAGTTTATATCTATCCAAGCAATATATGCACCAATTACATCAAGACAAAGACAGACAAGATCTGGATTTAAGCTCTGAAATGTAACCTAAAGAAAACAATATTTTGAAATTAACTGTTAATGAAATATCTCAACAGAATGATTAGTTTAAGACAATAATCCTTTTATAGGAATACATAAAAATCAACACCATATGCAATTATTATACATACATATCAAGCATAAGTAACACAGAACAAAAATTTCCTGTTAAATTTCATCATAAAATAGAGATAATAATTGTGTGAATAAACTGTGTTAAGTTTAACTCAGTATTTTCCTCCCTTACTCTAACTGGATTTCATTATCATAGGAAAAGTAAATTAACAGATAAGATTCAAATACTGATAACGTTCAAACACAACTATGCATAAAAAAATATTTTTTCTTCTGAAAATCATTTTTATTAAAAATTTTGCTTGAATCTTATTTTATGTAACAGAACCTTAAATATTCATTTTTTATAGTAGACAATAAAGACATAAACAAGAAAGTATTTGTATTTTGAAGAGTAAAAGTGAAAAACACAGTGTGCCACTTCTTGTAACATATGATTTATACCGAGAGGTATATAAACCTTTATTTACATTAAGGAAAAATGGCACATACTTTTGTGTTTGAACAAAGACATAGTAAATACTTGTTATGTCTCAAAGGTAAATGGATAGATGCAAACATTTTAGGTTTTATCGTAGGAATAGTATGTGATGTGCATTTATCAATTAACAAAAGAAAGCTCTTTTCTGGTGCCCCAAGAAAATTAACTTAGGTTTAAGTTAACTTTTTAGTTAAGTTAGACAAGATCAGAAAGGAACTTATCAAAAAAACTGCCTGTCACTCATACTTGTTTTGTTATGAGCATATTTTATGGAAAAGCTTCTGATGTTTTTGAAACCTTGAAGATTTTTGGATTTCTAAATAATTAGAGGCTGTAGCATTTCCCTACATCATCATTTGCACACAGAAGATCGGTAAGACATATTTTAGAAAACTTCCACCATGAGAGCTTTCATCTTTTGGCATATGGCATCAGGTTGCAAAAACATCTGTTTCATCCACTTTGAAGATGCCCTTAAAAACTTTTATTATTGATAAAAGATGATTGGATCATATTTCCAGCCAGAAGATTACTATAATCTACTCTTTTACAATATCCATTTCAGGTTTACCATAGAAAGCCCTCATGAGTGTAAGTTACGAGATATGACCAAGACGGAAAATATCGGCAGTTTTATTTGCTTTCCTGCAGTAAGGGTCACATTGCAGGAAAGCAATATTTACAAGCAATCAAAGGGTTTAATACAATTACACAGCTATATGTAATGATAACATGCAATAAATAATTGCTTAGTGATAAAATTTAGCTTTGAAACTTTTGTATTGTATAACAGTGGTACAAACGATTTTGAAATCTCTCTACTCTAAAAATACTACATTTCTACACTGTTCTATTTTAGGTAGTCTGCGAAACTCCAGATTGTCTTGCAAAAACTACAAAACACAGAAATACAAGATTCCGATTATTTGTATAGAAA
>Ga0181466_1000812_pt1 | contig 11363 bp, 16 predicted proteins | sample InSIn4gowninarea_FD_119078 | JGI IMG/M metagenome (GOLD analysis project Ga0181466, IMG submission 119078) | Clean room microbial communities from NASA Spacecraft Assembly Facility at Jet Propulsion Laboratory, Pasadena, California, USA -... ... | reverse complement strand
GTTTTTGAAAGATAAAAACATTGGACATTCTATGCTGACGCCGTGAACATGGATCCGGACGGCTGATATTGTGCTCCTGCGAAATAGTATCGCAATGGGAAAAAACCATGTCCTGCGGCGTGTGCCAGTGCCATAAGGGCAGGTGTAGCCCAACCTGTGTTTATAATCTGGAAAGAACTGCCACCACTAATATTAGATTGCCGGCGTATTTCAACAGATCCCCACCCTCACGCCTCCGATGATCGCGCTCGGATGTCTAGGCTGCAACAGCTCGGCGATATTCGTGGTACCAACAAGCTCAAAGAAATAATCTATCAGAAGAAACCGGATGAGACATTTCCCCCGCCAGACACAGTCGGCGAACGGACTGTCGATCTATCCACCTTTACGGTCTGCTTCATTCGCAGGCAAAGGCTCACCGCCAGTCTTTGATGCATGTGTGTTTCTACCACTTGAGTTAGACTTGGACTTTTTGTGACTTTTCCTGCTTGGAGCTTGTTGCCATGCATTGGCGGAAGTCTGCTGTGAGCGCGGTGCCTCCGCTTGATGATTGTGGCCGTGACCGTGGCCATGACTGGAGCCGTGAGAGTGTCCTTGCGATGTGGAAGGCGCATGGCCAGTACCGGTGTTAGCATTCCAAGGGATGTTTTCCTTTTTGTTCGCTTGTTCGCTGGCAAGCTTCCCATTGGCGGCCTGAGCTGCTAGAACATGCTTGCGATGCGGACCTGGTCGCGAATAATCGGGAGCTGCTCGCGTAGTGGCTGGAGACGGCGTTCGAGCTTCCTCAACAGGTGATAGAACAGGTCCCGCAGTTGTTACTGGTGAAGGCTCATGCGAAGGGACCGAGCCACGATCGCCGTTCTTGGGCGATAAGCTCAGCGGCGGCATGTTACGCGCACGGGCAATACGTTCTCCCTGCTGTGCAGGTGACGAATGGTGAGACTGTGATGTGCTAGAAGAAGCGTCATGTCGTTCGTACGAGTCATGCCAGCTTGTTCTTCCGGAGATCTGCGCGGCTGGCGAGCGTCTTTGTTCAGCTGCATGCCCATTCGCCACTTTCGCAGTGTCATGAGCTTGCTGTTGCGGTTGCGAGGACTGCTGCTGCTCTGCTTGTCCCTGCTGCTGCCTCTGTTGCTGGAAAGCGTTCGCATTCGACGGAGACGCGCCTGACGGCAATTGTCGAACTTGCTCGACAAGGCCGGCATCTCCTGTAGCATCATCGTTGACACCGATCGTCGCATAGCTTGGGTTAGTCAGCGTGGAGCCTGTAAGGCTCGATGCGCGAGACAGTGTGTAAGCAGTGTTTGAACCGTTGGCGATGACGGGTCCTCGATCTTCAGACGACCTCGATGGCTGTGGCAGCTGTTGAGTAAGTTGCTGAAACGGCACCTGCGGTATGGATCCGGATCTCGCGCTTGTGTACTGAGTGCGATCGCGCCCAAGCGGGGACGGAGAGCGCGAGGGATGACGGAAGCCATTTGGCATGGTTGGCGGCACAAGCTCGGGCGATATACGTCTAGGAGTCCCACTCGGAGGTGTGCTTTGCAATGACGGCACCTGAGGCATGCTTCCAGTTGTGTATTGAGGATGCAATTGCGGAGATTGTCCGACATAGTATCCAACGTATTCCTTGGGTATCGCCGTCTCGGTATACATGATACCATTCGGCTGACGTATAGTTCCGCCCGACTGGAGTGAGGCATAGCCATGAACCGGCCGCGAGACCAGGTACGGCGTTGCGAGCGCACCCGATACATCGTAACCGGGATGGGCAAGCCCTTGCAGAGCGTACATACTAGTGTATGCTCTGCCAGGCTGCGAATGCGATCTCGTGCCTGGGGTGCCTTCGGTTACAGAGCCACGATGTACGCCCCTTCTCATCGACGGTGTGGCGTGTACCATTGATGGCGAAGACGGGCTTGTCACGGCTTCGTCGGTCGTCCTTGATTGTGCCAATGGGGACGGCGGAGGGTATTTTGCTGGGAAGTGATACAGAGAACCGGGAAGCAGAGGCATGGTATTCGCGTGGTTGTCCAGGGTGTGGGGACTCGGCGGTGCGGGTACTCCGTTATTGAACGAACGACGATGCTGTTGAGGTGACATTCCCATGTCGATCCCTCGAGATTGTGCTTGAGCCTGGGCCTGAGCTTGAGCTTGAGCCTGGGCCTGAGCATGGGCATGGGCATGGGCTTGTGCTTGGGCCTGCACTTGCAGTTGCGCCTGAGTCTGCTGCTGCTGATGATAGAGCTGCGTTCTAAGCTGCTCCTGCTGAGCCTGTAAAAGTTGATACTGTTTATACAAAGTGTCGTGAAGTTGATCTGTGGTCATACGATTGGTGGTAGAGAAGTAGTCGGCATGGTTGATGCCGACCGGCGGGCTCAGAACGTAAGGTATCCTCTGGTTGGCGAAGTTTGCTCCACTAGAGGCTCTGCGGTTGTTACTCCTTTGGTTCGATGTGTTCCGGCTGGCTCGAACGTTGTTGAGAGGTCTTGCCTGACCAGTGTTGTTGGCACGGCCTGTCTGAGACGCACTGCGTCGTAGTACTGGCAATTTCGGAGTGGGCCGCTGGAATAGCGTGCTTGACTTTTCTTCGGGAGGGAACTCATACTGCTCGCAGCACTTGTCCAGGTTGTCTCCGTCCTTGATCATGTCGAAGGCCCGTCTTATTTCCTTGTGGATTCCCGTCCAAGCGTAGTCGTCTGCAGAATTACCCAAATTACGGGGCGTGTTGAAGGGCTCCTCGACGCAAAGAGATGACCTAGCCTCTTTGTCACCAGCCCAATTTTTCGCATCCCAACCTTTCTCTTCACGAGGCAGCAACCTGCCTTCCTTGACCGAGACAACAGATGCGCTGTAATCTACTGTGTATCCGTAATGCCGAAAAAAATGAAACAGTAGCTGACCCATACTTTCGTGATTGTCCTTGCCGTATTTCCGGAGTTCGTCCAAATCGTCGGCGAATGATGATACCTCTCCATTGCGAGTCGTTGATCGATGGCCCGGTATTTTCTGCAGCGAAGGCAGGATTGGCGGCATTCTGGTCTGAAGAAAGTTGATTATCATGCAAATCCATGTATACGAGCTGATTGTGCCACCGAATGCTGTATCAGAGTTAGCGAGAGGAGCGGGAAGATTATTTGTCAGGGGTTGAGTGTACCGGCGTCGTTCAACAAGCGCTGTTTGGTCCAGTACTTGATTATCTTGGCGAGCGGTCGTATTCGGTCGTCCATTTGAACGTATGTTTTGATCATGCGCGTGTTCTCCAAAGCCAGAGGGTTGTTGACGTTCAAGTCGCAAGCCAGCTGAAGCTCGGGGTCCCATATCTTTACGATCGGCACCTTCGCAGAGGCACGGCAGACCACCTTTTCCATACCATCTGTGACGTGTTAGCGCATTGCATTGAGAAAGAGAGAATGGCCATATGGACCGGGAGGAACATACGTCGGTGTAACACCGTGGCAAGGTTGTGCATGGATTCCAACTTCTTTTCGGAGGTTGTTACACAAACGTCAACTGCGGAGTCATATGTTAGCACTGATGATTGCGCCTCGGTCAAGACAAACGATGGAAGAGATTTGCGCAACGCACCATCAGAATCCGTAGAGCTCAGGAGGTTGCCCGAGGAACCAAAGACATTCACTTTGATGTCATTGCCAGGCCACTCCGTGTTCAGGATATTTTCCAACTTCTGGACCAGTTTCACCCTCCGCTCTTCGCTCTCGTCAGTGGGTAGCAATCGATTGTACAATTCTCGCATGTCTCCAGTCAGTTTTTCGTCCTCGTGCGGCTCAAGCGCCTTTTTGGGCTCCACGGTGGGGGGTGGTAGAGGCTCATTGCCGCCTTCGGTGTAGATGACACGTCTTTTCTTAATCTCGGCGCCAATCTCGAACTTGCAGACGGATGGCTGGACCAGTCGCGGGGGCGGAGCGGTGCCGACGGCCTCAGAGGCGACGGATTGCGGCGAGTTGGCGCCCAGGGTCTTGCTCGGGGAGGGCGATCTCGAGGAGAATCTCACATCCCGCGGGTGCTGGAGAGGCGTGGACGGCACCGAGGAGGATTGCTGGGTGTTGAAAGGAGGGCGACCCCGTTTCTGGAGATTGTACTGTCTGTCGGGGGTGGATGTGGCGGCGGCGGCGGCGGCGACGGAGATGGTCGTGTTGTTGTTAATGGTGTTGTTGTTGATATTTTGATTATTGTTGTTGTTACTGGGAGTGGCACTGGTAGCCATGCTCGAGGCTTGCTCGGGCGTCATGAGGGATATCCAACGCGGTTGGGTGGACAAATACTCCTCATGCTCATAAGTCGGGGCTGATATGGTTGCGGAATGCGCCAGGACGGCAGGCGAGAGGGACTCGTCGGTGTCGGACACTTTGGCGGTGCGATGGCGACACAGACACGGGGAGCGGAGTGGGAAGTGGCTGGAAGAGGTAGTCGACGGACAAAGCAGGAGCAGGAGCAGGAGCAGGTGCAGGAGCAGCGGGAGCAACGGGAGCAGCGAGAGCGAGAGCAAGAGCAGGAGCAAGAGCAGAGGCAGGAGCGGCGGGAGCGGGAGCAAGAACAAGTGCAGCAAGCGATGCGGCAATCAGGACGTGCAGATACTGAACAGACTGTGCAGCGGACGGGCCTCACGCTCTTCGAGGAGATGTGGACGTGTGTGCGTGGGATGCGGCAGCGGGCAGCGGCGAGAAGGGTCAGGTAGTAGGTGGTGTAGTGTGGTGGTGTAATGTAGGCTGGAGGCGCTTGTGCCACGCTTGAACGTGCCTTTGTTTCCGACAGACGATCGAACTGAATGCAGCTTCGGCTCAAAAGTGACGGCAGGCGGGCTGTCTTGGCCGGGGATTGTGGATGGCGGTCGGTTGCACACGCTGGATGTTGTCCGGGCGAATATTGATCGAGGGGCGAGACGGCGCACAGCGACAGGCACGGTTCGATGCTGCGACCACCAAGCGAAGCACGAGTGTGTATGTGTGTACGTACGCTGTGGATGTGGTTGTGGTGGTGGGAATGGTGCCAGCAGCGTTTCCTTGTGTGCCAGCCAGAGTATTATTGTCCCAAGTCAAGTCGAGTGCCCTGAACCCTTAAAGTCGCCGTAAGACACGCTGCACCGACCGGCCAACCGACCGACCACAGTTTTAACGAGTCAAAAACAAAAGCAACCATTCGCTTATGCGAGTTTTGTACCAGTACAAGCCGGGTCGGCAGCATTGTTGTCACTATGACTTTTCATTATTTACAGTTCGAGAACACATGTACAGCACATGTCAAAGCACAGCTCCGACCGACAAACCCGATTCGAAATGATAATACAAGACATTATTCTCTCGAGTCCGCCGGATACATTCAATCTGGATAGCGGAGAGTCAAAGAACGCATGCTGTCTTGCCGTCAATCTCGATGACCATCGTGTTGAAACGAGCCTCATGTTCCTGTTCAAGGGTCATGGTGCAGGTGCTCAGACATCATCGCCTCGCCCTCCAACCGCACAGGCCACAATCGGCTCGAGACCGTTTCGAGATGATTGGGCTTGTTCCTACGACAATGAGACCGTGTATACTCCATGCAAGCATCTCACGATTGCTCGACATCCGGTAGAGGTCGAAGAACCAGCCACGGCACGATGTTGGTGACCGGATCTGACACGGGTCTTCCTTCCAGCCAGTTCACTCACGGTGGATTATCCGAGCAGGGGAGGATTCCTAGCTGAATCGGCCACACGGAAAAATACAGAATCTCACCATATCAATTCCAATTGAGATGGGTAGGCTAAGGTAAGCTGAGAGCAGGCACAGTACGAGCAGGAAGCATCCTCCGTCGTCAAGAGGACCAACATGCCATTGTGCGACATCGGTCCAGCCACGACGGGCAGCCCACGCCTGGAGAGCGCAACACATGACTGGCGTTCAATGCGGCGTTTACTCGAGGACGAATCGAGCCGCTTGTCGCTCTGCTAAACTTTGATGGCTCAACTGGACACCTTGATGGCTTGAATTTGGGCCGGGAGCTATGCCGACCACTCGCAGGCGTGTTGGTAGTCAGGTACCCCAATGAGACCGAAGGATCCGGATCATGGATTCACGTTCCTGCAGCCGCACTCGTTCACCAGCCGGGCTCGACGCAGCCTTTGTTCCGCTCAGAATTTACACAAAGCCTGCAAAACCTCCTTCGTCTTGCCCGAAAACTCCTTGACCACCCCGGCGATCCCCTTGAACTCGGCAATGCCCGCATCGCCCATGCACTCATACAACCAGCTCTCGCTCGTCGTGACGACTGCGCCTTCAGCCCTCAACCTCGCCAGCGCGATCGGTACCTCCTCTGGATTACAACTACTCACGCCGTCTGCAAGGACATAAACCTTATGCCCCTCTCTGAGCAGATCCAGGGTCGTCTGCGTGACGCAGATATGGCTCTCGATGCCCACGATGACCACCTCCCTCTTCTCTGGCCCCAGCGCGTGGAAGGCAGTCACCACATCAGGCACCATCATCGAAAAGGCGGTCTTGTCAACATGTGCGTGTGTCTTGATCCCACTGCCGTCGTCCTTGTCGAGGCCGAGCTCAGCGCATGTCTCTCCGAGCTTGGCGCGCGATTGTGTTGTCGCAAACACAGGGATGTTGAGAATCGTTGCCGCGCGGAGGAGTTTCTGCGTTGTGGTGATCACGCGCGCATATTCATGGATCGCAGGTCGAAATTTCTCCTGCAAGTCGCAGATGCTGTGTTGGTGGGTACGTTAGACGCTGTCGGTTCTTTTGGTAGAGAGTAGGGAAGATTGGTGAGGTATCGTACAAGAGCGTGGGACGGACTGTTTGCACGGCACATCAGTCTCGTTGTTTTCCCGTAGCAAGGACCAACAGTCAGAGGTAGGTCGGGTCTCTTGCTTGTCACATACCTAATCGACGAGCCGCGGCCATGATGCAACACCAGTGTATACGAGGTCACGATTCACAGTATATAGCTCCAGCAATCGCGACACACAGATCTGAGGAACGGGAACGAGACCGAGTATTATACTAGAGACAAACCGATTGTACGAAACAAAGGTATCAGAGTAAGCACTGTATGTAGAAAAGACAACTTCCGTCCGGGACAGATGGACGGGGGTGGGTGAATGGATGGATGGATGGATGAGCGGAGAGAGAGTTCGTCCAAACCCCACACATGTCTGTCATTCATGCATGCGTGCATCCTTGCACTGCACCCAAGACAAAGACAAGACGCACGAGCATGTCCGGCAACGGCAAGCTCGTCGGTAAATGTCGGGCTCTCGACTCGCCCGTTCCGTCGCATCTGCCGGGTGGTGGGGCAGTATCTCGCATGGCACTTATTGTTAGTCGGACTGCCTTTTGTTTAATACATGTGGCTACTTGTATACGTAAAGGTGTGCTTCATGTGCTCGTTGTTCACGCTCGATTGTCGTTCTTGTGTGATGCTGGGGTTAGTGCGGGAGAGTCAGACGAAGGGGCAGAAGAGCTGATATGGATAGGTTGTTTGAGGCTCGGCGGAGGGGAGGGTTTAGGTCTAGTAGTAATGATTGGAAACATACATGTATCGTAATCTCAGAGCAATATCATTCGATACGAGCATCGATCAAGAAAGCTGATGGCAAGGTTGAAGCTCAACGGAGAGATTCGAAATGTAAAAGCATTCAGAGACACGTAGAGTGTCCAGGTATCTTTGTTTCTGCTCAGGGAAAGAGGCCCGCCTGTTCCTCTCGCGGTAAAAGAAGCGGGCAAGGGGCGGATAAGAAGTTCGTGTGATTCCGAGTCCTCCGATCAACGATGGCATTCTCCACATCGACAACAGCACCCATTATCCTCGTTTCCCGAACGCAAATCGTCACGCCATGTCTGGTCGTAATCATCGCTTCTACTTCTGCATCATGAGTTGGACGAACTCGTTGTCTGCCGGTATATGTCAGTCACTGTTTGTGTCGACGGTGAATGATGTGCCTTACAGTCGATCCTTCCATCACCATCCTGGTCGGCCTCCCTGATCATCTCATCAACCTCGTCGTCGGTCAACTTCTCTCCAATAGAGGTCATGACGTGACGGAGCTCAGCGGCGGAGATAAAGCCGTTGTTATCACGGTCGAAAACCTTGAAAGCCTCTCTGATCTCCTCTTCGGAGTCAGTGTCCTTCATCTTGCGGGCCATCATGGTGAGGAACTCTGCACAGGCGCGTCAGTGGAGTGTTATCGTGTGATTGAGCCATGTGGAAGACTGACCGGGGAAGTCGATGGTGCCGTTGTTGTCAGCGTCGACCTCGTTGATCATGTCTTGAAGCTCCGACTCGCTGGGGTTCTGGCCGAGGGATCGCATGACAGTGCCCAACTCCTTGGTGGTGATTTGTCCTGCAGAGAGAGCTGTGTGAGCATGGCTGTTCTTAAGGGATGGCAGTAGGCAGGGTTGCATGCGGGTGCGAACGGTGATGGTGCGGCCGAAGTCTTGCGTATGCGTATCTCGGTGGGTTTGTGGAGGTGGAACAGTAGGACGAGGACGAGAGGGGGAGGGGAGGGCGAGAGTTGCGCGACATGTCGAGTGCTGGGTGGTAGAAAGTGCAGACGTACCATCGCCATCCTTGTCCTGTGAGAGAGAATGTCAGCACTGCTGGTAGGCGTGGTCGGTGGCGCTGGTGTCGATGTCGATGTCGATGTCGGTGTCGATGGCGCGGAGGTGAAGGGTCGGGCAGTCGACAAGACGGACGGGGGAGTCGAGACTTACAAACAGAGAGAAGGCTTCCTTGAACTCGGAGACTTGCTCCTCGGTGAGGGAATCGGCCTGCGGCAGTGGTCAGAAGGGAGGGCGACAAGTTGTTTCGACAGATGTAGGCAGCCCCTAACAGCACAGCACACAACGACAGACGACGAAGTGGGGTAGCGATGGGGAAACGCACCATTGTTGCTGCGAGGGCGGACAGGAGCACGAGTAAGAAGAGTGTTAAGTAGGTCTACTGCTTGGCCAGCTGGGGCAGGGAATGATGTGTGCAGGTAAAAGTAGTGATGTGGGAAGCGTGTGGTGGATACGGAATGGAATGGAAATGGAAATGGAAATAGAAATGGGGGATTTGTTCTGTTCTGGACTGGACTGGACGGACTGGGGGGGAGCTAATCGCCAATCGTGTCGTGTCGTGTTGACGCCTGGCTTCTGCGCCCAGTCAGTCTGCGTCTGCTCTATGCCTCTGTGCTTGTGCTTGTGCCTGTGCCTTTCGTTCTCTGCCCTGCTGTCTGCTCTGCTCTGCTCTGCTCTGTTCTATTCTACTAATTACATACTACTCTCCGTCTTGCGGCCTGACCTGGCCAAACCCTGCGGACCCACACCACCCAGCACTCACTCACCTAGCCATGCATACACCCAACCACCAATCACCATAATGCAACACTTTCCCAGCCAGCCTCTCCCACTCGTCGCTTGGCGCTTCCTGTCAAGTCAAGCTTTGAGCGCCCTCGAACCCTGAAAGGCGTTTCCATTTCGAGTCTCAAACCGCTAGCCCACTTGTGCTTTGTGTTGTGCTTTGTGTTGTGCTTTGTGTTGTGCTTTGTGTTGTGCTTTGTGTTGTGCTTTGTGTTGTGCTTGTGCTTATGCTTTTACTTGGACTTATGCATGAATCTGTGCTTACGCATGTATGCCCATGCATGCCCATGCATGCCTATGCATGCCCATAGGCTTTGGTGTTGTGCTTTCTGAGGCGGGTAGGCACGTAACACCCAACACACCACGTCAGCGATGCAAACCGGAGCAAACATGCAGCAATGCGGAGTGGATTGCGCCGATGACATGTGCCTCGCCGTGGATACCTTAGCTGCCTGCCCGTACATGTACCGTATCTTTCTGCCTGCCATCGTGTTACTATTCGAACAGCGCAACAATCCGACAAGCCATCGCTTCGATATGCCTGCATGAGCTGGGGGCCGCACAATGATAGCGATTCCGACGTCCATGCTGCATCTACACCATCCCTGAACCCGCGCAATGTGGCGCGATAGAACCAACCTGTAAACATGTCCCTGCCCCGGCCCCGGCCACAATCACAATCACAATCACAACCACAGTCACCACGCGACTGACACCCGCCAGCTTCATCTCGTACCGCCAGTCCTACTCCCACCACCCGGCCAGAAAGTCTCACATAGGCGGTCTGTCCGGAGGCTTCAGCGACAATGTCCCCGTCGCCGAGGAGAGGCGCGGCCTCATGTCTGCCGGCGCCTTCGAGGACAACGGCGATGCTGTCATCGAGATGGACGTCCTGCCCCCGCGATGGCTCGACATCCAGGACGAAGTCACCGAATGGCTCGACACCATCTCGAGACAGATGAAGCGACTCGAGCAGATGCACCAGAAACACGTCCTCCCGGGCTTCGACGACGACGCCGTCAAGCAAAGAGAGGAAAGGGAGATCGAGGCCCTGACCCAAGACATCACAAAAGGCTTCCAGAACTGCCAGAAGGCCATCAGGAGGATTGACGCCATGCTCCGGGAAGCCCAGCAGCAGGGCGGTGTGGCCGCCGGCGAAGAGACTCTGGCCCAGAACCTGAAGATCTCGCTTGCCACACGAGTAGGCGACGTCAGCGCCCTGTTCCGGAAGAAACAGACCGCCTACATGAAGAGTGAGTCCGGCCAGATCCCCCCGACCCGCAAGGAACCCGCTGACGGCCAGTCAAGAGATGCGCACGCTCGGTGGCATGGGCACACCCCTGGACGGCACCTCGACCCCGATCCAGAACCCATACACCGACCCGTCCCTCATGGACTCCGAAATGGACCGGACATCCGCACAGTCCACCCTTCTGCAAACCAAGCAAAAGCAGCGCTCCACCGGCCTGCACGACTCGACCATCGCCCAGCGCGAGCGCGAGATCGAACAGATTGCGCAGGGCATCATCGACCTATCCAACATCTTCCAGGAGCTGCAGACCATGGTCATCGACCAGGGCACCATGCTCGACCGCATCGACTACAACGTCGAACGCATGGCCAGCGACGTCAAAGAGGCCGACAAGGAACTGAAGGTCGCGACCACATACCAGAAGAAAACCACCAAGCGCAAGATCCTGCTCCTGCTCGTCCTGCTCGTCGTCGGCATGTTCATCCTGCTGCTCATCAAACCCAAAAACAGGGGGGGCGGAAGCGGAGGGCCGGGAGGCAACCCGTCGAGCCCGATCGATTCCGCTCCCATCGTCGCCGTCCCGCCCACCCGGCGCTCCGTCTCGAGGCTGCGCGGAGAGTGGTCGGGCAACGGTATACCCCGGATGAAAAAGGACTGGAGGAGACGGAAACGAAGCCCGGATCCGAGCACTCTCGCGCTGTCGTCGTCGTCGTCGTCTATCTATCGGATATAGTGATAATGGTTAATGAGGAATAATATTTCTC
>Ga0181466_1000246_pt2 | contig 11368 bp, 7 predicted proteins | sample InSIn4gowninarea_FD_119078 | JGI IMG/M metagenome (GOLD analysis project Ga0181466, IMG submission 119078) | Clean room microbial communities from NASA Spacecraft Assembly Facility at Jet Propulsion Laboratory, Pasadena, California, USA -... ... | reverse complement strand
GAATAGTGTATCCCAATACCAAAGACCTCATTTTTAAGAAAGATCCATCTTCAAGATAGTATGAGCTGAATTGGGTGGTAGTACTAAAATTGGCTGCACGTTCTAACCTTGGCACTTTGGCATTTGTTCGTTGAGGTGTCCAGCTATTGTACAAAGCATCTTTACTAACAGCACCATCAAACACAGAAGGGAAATCGGTCCAGTAACGCACATAGTTGATTACATCGTTGCCAACAGAAGCGTATAAAAAGGTAGAGAAATCAAAATTTTTGAAGTTCAACCCAATGTTTAAGCCTGCTGTAAAGTCAGGGTTCGGGTTGCCAAAGAAGGTACGATCGTCATTGCCAATCTGTCCATCGCCATTAACATCTCTAAATTTTAAGCGACCGGGAGCGGCTGCTTCCTGCGTCGGCGATTTTGAAACATCCTCTGCGCTTTGGAACAATCCTATCACTTCATAGCCAAAGAATGCGCCTAATGACTGCCCGGGTTGCATGCGCGAAAATGCACCAATACGGGTTGAACCTGCACTACCCATGTCAATATAGCTTCTACCGGAAGGCAGGCTAACCACTTTGTTATTGTAGGATGTGAACGTGGCGGTAAGGTCAAAATTGAGGTCTCTTGTTATTTTACCGCGATAGCCCAAGCTCGCGTCAAAACCCGTATTTTCAATATTTCCGGCGTTTACAAACGGCTGTGCCGGACCTTGTTGTGTGGGATTTGCAATTTGCCTGAACAATAGACCGCTGATAGCTTTCTTGTACCATTCGAAAGAGAAATCAACTTTATTACTAAACAGCGTGGCATCTAAACCGATATTGGTGATGATATCTTCTTCCCATGTAGTTGCCCGGTTGCCAAGCTGGCTGGCATATATACCCAGCGTTGAAGCAGTATTCTGACCGGCTATGTCGTAGTAAGATTGCGGTGCGCTCTGGCCGTATAAGCTGTATGGGTTTGTTGGATTAATATTGCTTATTGATCCGAGCTTACCCCAACCTCCACGCAGTTTCAGTTCGTTCAACCACTTTGTTGTTGGGAAGAAAGTTTCTCGTGAAATTCTCCAACCAGCAGTGAAAGAAGGGAAAACACCATAACGGTTTTCTTCTGCAAATACCGAAGAACCATCCCGGCGAACTGTTGCACTTACAAGATACCTGTCGTTGAAACTATAGTCTAAGCGGCTAAATAACGAATACAACGCGTTTTCGTAAGGACCAAAATCATTACCGGTGGTTTGTCCGTTTGGAGGGCCAAAGTTGAGCGTCCACAACGCAGGATCAACAGTTAGATCATTAGGATTAGTAATAAAATAGCTTGTTCTGCGACCATTGATACCACGACCATAATTGCGTATCGCTTCAGTACCTACTAAAACCCTCAAATTATGTTTTTGAGCAAAAATGTTGTTATAAGTCAGTGTGTTTGACCACGTCCAGCTACTGTTGTAGCCAAATCCTTCCTGGAAAGCATTAGGGTTACGGTTGTTCTCAGCGTTTTCGTACTGGGTAAAACTGAAGGAATTATAATAGAAATTATCAATAGTACCACCAAAGGTTGTGCGGGCGGTGAGGTGATTTAACACGTCAACTTCCGCAAAAACATTACCTGTAACCTGGTAGTTGTTGCCCTTGTTGTTAGCAGTGCGCGACATGATCGCCACAGGGTTCAAGGCGTTACCCAGGTTTTGAGAAAGTGTACCGGCAAAGTTGCCCATGATATCACGAACCGGAATAATCACGTTTTGGCGGTAACTGTGCGAAATGGCATTTCCTTCGTTCTGATTGTTGAAGCCGGGGCTTTGGCGATAGAAGAAATAGGCATTTTCACCAATACGGATGCGGTTGCCTATAGCAAAGGTGGTATTTATCCTGGCTGAGTAGCGCTTCAGGTAAGTATTCATTAATGTGCCCTGCTGGTCGAAGTAGTTTACCGAAAAGAAAAAGTTTGATCTTTCGTTGCCGGATGCCACAGAAATGTTATGGCTTTGAATCGGCGCCGGATCAAACAGTTCGTCAAACCAATCTGTGCCAACCTTGTTTGCACGGGTTATCTGGTTGTCGTACAATTTATACTGAGCAGGATTAACCCGCGGATCACCTTCCATTGCAGCGGTAGGATTAATATAATCAGGAATTACAGGTGTCGGCCCTGAACCGTATTGCTTGTTCGAAGGAGTTAAGCCGCTGTTGATATATGACTGCTGTACGGCAGTGGCAGTTTCGAGGGTATTGGCTATATTGAAAGGGTTCTTACCGTTGTTTACCGGTATCTGCCGTCCATAATATGCATCGTAGCTCACTCGCACTTTACCTGATTTACCCTTTTTGGTGGTAACCACTATTACACCATTTGAACCCCGAACACCGTAAATAGCAGCGGCGCCGGCATCCTTCAGCACCTGCACCGATTCAATGTCGTTTACATTAAGGTTATTCAAACTTCCCGGTGTACCGTCAACAATTACAAGTGGCGCAGATGAGCCGATGGAAGTAATACCACGGATCATGATATTAATATTTCCGCCCGGTTGGCCGGTGTTTAAAACAGTTACGCCTGAAGCCCTTCCCTGCAGTGCCTCAGATACGTTGCCGGTAGGCTGTTGCTTAAGTGAACTAACATCAACCACCGCTACAGAACCTGTAATATCCTTACGCCGCTGAGCGGTATAGCCGGTAACCACCACCTCTGAAATGGTGGAATTTGCCTGGCGTAAATTAATGGTGTAATTATTACCGGCGCCTAAAGCAAGGTTTTGAGTTTCAAAACCTACATAAGTGATCGTCAACGAGTTTCGACCCTGCGGAACATTAATGGTAAAAACGCCGTTAACATCGGTTTGGGTGGCCACATTAGTGCCGGTAACCGTAACCGTAGCTCCCGCTGCAGCCTGGTTGCTGGCATCTAAAACCCTTCCCGAAACAATTCTTTGTGCATAAGAAAACGTGGTGGACAGCAGTAACAATACGGCCATTACCCACCGGAGTGAAGTAGATCTTGCAAGCATAAGTGTTAGAATTATGAGTGATTGAAAAGCAATCTAAAAAAAACTTTAGGAAATATTATAGTTTCCCTAACATTTTTTTTGCTTTTTTTTCCCGAAGCATCGTTTTGAAAAAAAAATTGTCCTTACACCCTTCACTACTAATAATCAATCAGATATGCCCGCTTTCGCTATTTTTTCTTTTTTTGAAATTTGAACGAGGTTGATCACCACAACAACAATCACGATCACCAGTCCAAAGAATTCCCTTGTTTCTTCAATCCAAGGTTTGGTTGCCTTCATCGACTGCGCTATGTTTTCTGCGCCGTGCGCAGTTGCCCAGTTCAGAACGCCAGTTTTATCAAAAAAGAGGTAAATGGCATAAACCGAATAAACTATCAACCCGGAAAGAAAAAACATTTTTGTCGGGTGCGGGTGTAATGCTATCCAACAAAGAAAAGCAGCATAACCATAAAAGCCCATCCATAAGAAAGGGTCAGGATCGTTGTATTGCAGAATGGCAAATACAGTGAAAAGGATGATACATATGATATTAAAGATTCTCAACGGTTAGTAACTTGTTGTAAAGAGAAAGTTTAAAAGACGAATAAAACACAAATTAGTCTTCGTGCAAAAAATGAATAGTGGTTTAAGCATAAACTATCAGCAATTCCTTTTGCATCCGCATATAAACCGCTATACTAGTTTGCACCGGTGCTGGTACAATCACCTATCGAACCACCTTTTTGCGAACCTGGGCAATTATTCAGTTTTTATTTTTGAGCCATTACTTTTTACATTTGGCTTTATACAATCACCGGTTCTGCCCGGCTTAATAAGATAAGCGTTGGAACCAGCAAAAACAAACAATCAGAATGCAACGAATTGCTATGCTCGGCTCGGGCTTTATTGGGCGTTTTTATGCCGACTCTCTACAAGGTTACAGAAGCAGGGATAAGATCGTAAGTATCTACTCAAGGCGGGAAGAATCAGCAAGAAAATTTGCGGAAGACTATAAGGTCGATTTTTATACCACCAACCTTGAAGCTGCAATAAACAGGGAAGATGTGGACATAGTTTGTGTTTCGCTTCCAAATCACCTGCACGAAGAAGCAGTACTGCTTTGCTGTAAACATAAAAAGGCAGTAATGGTAACAAAACCTTTGGGCCGAAATGCTGAGGAAGCCAAACGGATGCTTGAAGCCGTAGAAACGGCTGGCATTTTTAACGGTTATCTTGAGGACCTGGTGTACACGCCAAAATTTATCAAGTCGTACGAAAGCGTTAAGAATGGTGCACTGGGACGTATACTTTGGGCAAAATCGAGAGAAACCCACCCCGGCCCGCATAGCGAGTGGTTTTGGGATATTGAACTGGCAGGCGGAGGTTGTATCATTGATTTAGGTTGCCATTGCGTAGAGATATCGCGCAGCTATATTGGCAAAGACATTAAACCTCTTGAAGTGATGTGTTGGGCAGATACACAGGTAAAACCTATCGATGCAGAAGATCATGCAATAGGGTTGGTAAAATATGAGAACGGCGCGATCGGGCAGTTTGAAGTGAGCTGGACGTTCAGGGGTGGACTTGATCTTAGAGATGAGGTGATGGGCACTGAAGGAACAATATGGACGAATCACTTTTTGCGCACCGGGCTCGAAATGTTTACAACCGGTAAAGGCGCTGACTATGTAGCTGAAAAAGCAGAAAGCAATACCGGCTGGCTTTTCCCGGTTGGCGATGAATTAAACGATCTTGGCTATAACCACATGTTCATGGATATGTTCAACGCCGTGGAGAAAGGCATGGAACCAAAAGAAACATTTTATGATGGCTACGTAGTAAACGCGATACTAGATGCCTGCTATCGCTCAGCAAGGAGCAAGCAATGGGAACCGGTACAGTTAGACACATGGCGTGGTAAAGAAGGCATAAGCAAAGACAGCCATTTAGTAGAATACGATGCCGACCACTACCTGGTTAAAGAAGAGATGACGCACTATGGGGCAAAAAAGGTGATCTTAAAACACAAACAATCAGGCAAAATAGTTGAGCAGGAAATAAAGTAAACTGTAGCCGCTCTTTTTAACGATAAAGGCTGCTCATGAGGCAGCCTTTATCGTTTTTTTGAAAAATGATGAATTAAGGGTTAAACCGTATCGCTTTCAACAGTGGTTTTGCTACAGTATTTGGCACTGCTCTTACAACAAGGTAAAGATCCTCCACTTTATTGCTGTTTGCTTTTACAGGAATAGACGACGTAAACGGCTTTTTATTTTGCCCGCTGGCAAAATTTCCCTGGCCAACAACTGTACCGGTACTACTGCCTAACCTCACTTCAACGGTATAGTTACCTTGCGCCACATCAGCAAGTCCGGTTAACTGAATTGATTTAATTCCTGCCAGATCTATTTTGTCCAGTTTTATTACTCCTTCGCCGGATGGAATAACAAGGTACTTAGCGCCGGCAGTGTCTTTTCCCGTAAAACCACTGATTATTTTGGCCTGGCTTGCATCAATATTGCTGTTGCGTAATATTATTCTTTTTGAACCGGTCAAAGGACGAACTCCCTGTTTGCCGGCATCAGTATATGATGCTGTCAGCGCAAATGAAACGCCCTGGTTTTGCTGTACCGGCGGTTTAGGCGTAATTGTTCCTTTTGCGGGAAGCGATTTTATCGTTTTTTCTCCGCCACTTAACGACATGATCCATTGCACCATTTGCTTGGCATCACCTTCTCTCAATGTAGGGTGGGCCGGCATCGCTACTTCTCCCCAAACGCCTCCGCCGCCTTTAATTATTTTCTGCATAAGATAAGTACCGGCTTTATTGTCGTTTTTGTATTTGTTAGATACCTGCATGTACGATGGCCCTATCGATGGCGCATTTTCTTTGTGGCACGATTTACAATCAGAAGCCATCACCAGGTTTTTGCCCATTATTTCATCAGGAACAATTTGGTGTCCCTGGGCTGCCAGGTCTTCATTTCCCTGCAGGTAATCAACACCAATAAACAGGTTTTTAGGGTCTATACTGTCTGCGCCGTCTGTCACTTTTACTTCGTACTGTACCAGCTTTCCGGGAAAATAAAAGACCTGGTTTCCCTGCCATTCAATATTCACCACAGGTTGTTCATTGCCTGCAAATACAGTAACATCCGCACTCTTGTTGCTGGCGCCTTCCTCATCCTTTACTTCAACGCTCACTGCAAATTCTCCGGTCTTATTAAAAGTGTATTGCAGTTTCGGCTCTTTAGTCTCGCGTGTTTCGCTTCCAATCTTCCATGTATAGGTCAGTCTATCGTTCTCGGGGTCTTTTGCCTGTACGGTTGCATTTATTGTAAGTGGAAGTCTGCCGTTTTCACGATCAATTTTCAAACTATCCACCTTTGGCGGCCTGTTGCCCGCTATATAGTCTATACGCGCCAGGCCTGCTTCAGGGTTTTGTGTAAACCAACCTTTTCCGTATTCGAGAATATACATTCTGCCATCCGCCCCTACTTCCATGTCAATAACGGCATTTAACGAGGTATTTTCCATAAAAGGATCCATCTTGTCAAAATCGCCGTTGGGTAGCATTTGCACAACTTTTATCCAGTCGCGCATCCATTCGTAAATAAACAGTTTACCATTGAAGTAATCAGGATACCGCGTTTCTTTAGGAAAGTCGGCTGTATAATACACCGGCCCGGCCATGGCGTTTCTTCCTCCTGTACCTACCTGCGGAAAATCGTGTGAAGCATCGTAAGGATACCAGATGTATGCCGGTTGCGCAGGAGGCAGATCGATCAAACCCGTATTATTGGCCGAATTGTTTACCGGCTTCGCGGCATCGAAAAACTCGCCGTGTTCGCCTGTTGCATAGTTGAAATTGCGGTAAGGATAGTTATTACCAATAAAGAAAGGCCAGCCGAAATATCCTGCTTTGCGCGCCTGGTTTATCTCATCGTAACCACGCGGGCCTCGCGTATTAAAACTGTCGGTACCTGCATCCGGCCCTACATCGCCCCAGTACAAAAACCCGGTTTTTTTATCTACACTAATCCGGTAAGGATTGCGCATACCCATAGCATAAATTTCGGGCCTTGCTTTTGGTTCATTTGGAGCAAACAGGTTTCCTCCGGGAATCTCGTAGCTACCATCGGGCTTTATTTTTATCCTGAGCACTTTTCCACGAAGATCGTTGGTGTTGCCGGCAGTTCGTCTTGCATCGTATTGTTGTTTGCCGGGCAGATCGTTCAACGGAGCAAAACCACTTGAAACATACCTGGCATTTGGTTCGTTGAAAGGCGTAGAGTTATCGCCGGTTGAAAGAAACAAAGTATTATCGGCACCAAACGCAATTGAACCGCCTGTGTGGCAACATATCTCGCGTTGCGAGTAAAATTGAAGCACCACCTTTTCGGTCTTATTGTCAATTGTATCGTTCTTAAATTCAAAACGCGAAAGGCGATTGACAGAGGTATCAGCCGGGCTGTAGAAAATATAAATGTAATTATTGGTTTTAAAATTTGGATCGGCAGCAATACCTAATACGCCTTCTTCCGAATTAACCCCCGGTGTATTCGTTTTGTAATACACATCTAAATATCCCACCTGTTTTACCGTTCTTCTATCGTTGCTATACAGCATTAGCTCGCCGCGTCGTTGCGTAATCAGAACGTCTGAATTTGGCAAAATTGCCATTTCTGTCGGTTCAAAAAAACTACCCTGGGTCAGTACTGTTTTTACAAACCTGTCTTCATCAGGAATTGGTTGCGAGGTAACATCGTCATAGTTGAGTTTTTTATTTTCTCCAATAGCATACTGTATTCCGCCCAGCAAGTGTTTCAGAACCAGTGGGTCTGCAAACGATTCTTCTGTATGACCGATGCCTGTATAAAACGATCTTCCGCCATCATATTCCTGGTACCATGCCATTGGGTGTTGCGCCCCGTTTGTACCACCGGTGTAGCTTTTTTCATCAATTGTCATCAGCACTTTAATGGCACTGCTTAGCATTTTAAAATTATACCATTCATCTGTTCGTTTCCATTGCTTTGGCAGGTGCTTAGTGGATATATGGCTTTGATCAACCACATCTAACACCGCTTCCTGCTCCTTAGGATGACTGGCAAAATAACCGCCAACAAGGCGGCCAAACCATCGCCAGTCAAACTCTGTATCGCTGGCCGCATGAATACCAACGAAACCGCCACCTGCTTGGATGTACCGCTCAAAAGCTACCTGTTGGTATTGATTCAGCACATCGCCCGTGGTGCTTAAAAAAACAACTGCAGAGTAATTTTTTAGGGAGTCTTCATTGAAGTAATGTGCATCTTTTGTGGTATCAACAACGAAACCGTGTTCTTCTCCTAATTTTTGAAGGGCGGCGATACCATCTGGGATGGAGGTGTGATTCCAGCCGGAAGTCTTACTAAAAACCAGGATGCGTGGTTTACCCGATCTTTTGCTGCAGGAAGCCAATAGCAATGCCATCGAAACAATAACCGAAAAGGTTATCAATAATTTTTTCATCAATGTTTTACTTGTAGTGTTTTGATAAATAATGAAGCAATTGTAGCGGTATGAGGCAGCAGCAATTGTTTGGGTAAAGATAATTTATCCGGCTGTTCAACCATTTTCAATTTTTTGCAGGATGTGGGCTTGTAGTTAAAACATTATTATCTTCAAAAAACCATTTCTCGTGCAATGACAGCCACCCTCAAAAGAGCCATAATTTTCACTTTTCTGCTCATCACAATTAATATCGCCAATAGCCAGCATATTAATCCATTGTTATTATCGAGGCCGTGGAAGGCATTTTGGATAACGGCACCAAATGAAAGCAAAGACGGCTATGGTGTTTACAATTTCAGGAAGGGATTAACTATGGTCGAAAAACCGGATTCCTTCGTTATTCATATTTCTGCTGATAACAGGTATAAGCTTTTTGTAAATGGGCAACTTGCATCGCATGGGCCGGCAAGAGGTGACCTGTACCACTGGAACTTTGAAACTGTTGATATTGCCGGTTGGCTTCAGAAAGGAATAAATAAGGTTGAGACAGTTGTATGGAACGACGGAGAACAAAGGCCAGAGGCCCAGGTATCGTACCGGACAGCCCTGATCATCCAGGGAAACAGTGAAAGGGAGGACATCATCAACACAAATAATACATGGCAATGCAGTACAGACAAAAGATATAAACCACTAACGCCGCAACTCATTTTTACTTACTATGCTGCAGGACCGGGAGAACTCGTGGACATGCGAACAGAAAACAGTACCTGGCTGCCAGCGCAACATATTTTCAACGGCCTTCCAAAAGGTGTATTTGCTCACCAGTTTGGATGGATGCTGGTAGCGCGGCAGATACCACAAATGGAGCTGACACCTCAGCGGTTGCAAAAAGTAAGAAAAGCCGAAGGGGTTATTGTCCCTGCTGCTTTTCCGGCAAAGCCGCAGAGGCTGCAAATACCGGCTAACTCCACCGTTACTTTGTTGCTCGATCAACAGGAACTTACCAATGCCTATCCAACGATAAATTTTAGCAAAGGCAAGAACGCCACTATATCGCTAATGTACCAGGAGGCACTTTACATAAATGAAGGCAACACCAAAGACTGGAGAGCGCAAAACAAAAAAGGAAACCGTAACGAAGTAGATGGCAAGCGTATAGCTGGAAAGGAAGACCGGATAATTTCGAACGGAGATAATACACAGCAGTGGACCGCGTTGTGGTGGCGCACTTTCAGGTATATCCGCCTGCAGGTAACCACTGAAGAAGATCCGCTACTTATAAACGACATTTCCAGCATTTTTACCGGTTATCCTTTCAGGTACAATGCATCTTTTAATGCCGGTAACAATAACCTCAAAGACATACTTACAACAGGATGGCGAACTGCAAGGTTGTGTGCTAACGAAACCTATATGGACTGCCCTTATTATGAGCAATTGCAGTATATAGGCGATACAAGAATACAAGGACTGGTTTCGCTGTATAACAGTGGCGACGACAGGCTGCTGAAAAATGCCATCATACAATTTGATCAGTCGCGCATGGCTGAAGGCCTTACTATGAGCAGGTATCCTACTGCTAACTCGCAGGAAATACCCCCGTTCTCGTTGTGGTGGATCGGTATGCTGCACGATTATTGGAGATATGGCCGGGATACCAGTTTTATCAAAAACATGCTGCCTGGTGCACGGCAGGTGCTCTGGTTTTTTAGTAAACACCAGCAACATGGTGGACTGTTGCGTGATCTTCCCTACTGGACTTTTACCGATTGGGCGACCGATGAAGGATGGAATAACGGGATGGCTCCTTTTGGTAAAAATGGTCATTCTGCGGCGTTAGATCTTCAACTTCTCCTGGCTTACCAAACTGCTGCTGAACTTGAGAAAAACCTGGGCATGAAAGACTATGAAAAGCTGTATTTGCGTGAAGCCGAAAAGCTGAAAAAAGCGATAAACGCCGGTTATTGGAGTGCAGACAGAAAACTCTTCGCTGATACCCCCGAAAAAAACTCGTTTTCGCAGCACGTAAACACTTTAGCTATACTTACAAAACTGGTTGATAGCAACACCGAACTAATGCTGGCCAAAAGCTTACTTATTGATACTACACTTACACAAGCCACCATCTATTTTAAATACTACCTGCACCGGGCACTGATCAAAGCACGACAGGGAGATGACTATTTGAACTGGCTGGGTGCATGGCAAAATAACCTGGCAAACGGACTAACTACCTGGGCTGAAATAACAGATATTAATGCTGCGCGCTCCGATTGTCATGCATGGGGCTCGCATCCTAACATCGAATTCTTTCGCACCGTATTGGGTATTGATAGCGGCGCACCGGGGTTTAGCAAGGTTAACATCACGCCCCATCTCGGAACGTTGACTGATGCAAGCGGTGACATTCCCCACCCAGCCGGTAAAGTTTCGGTAGATTACAAACTTAAAAACAGCAAGTGGAACATAAATATATCTCTTCCGGAAAATACGCCGGGGCAGCTAAACTGGAAAGGGGAAATCTTTCATCTTAAACCAGGAAATAACCATTATGTTCTATAGAAATACAACAATGAGAAATACAATTAAAACAGTTATTTTATTTTCATTTGTCATGATGCAAATGAATGTATTATCACAAACGATATTACCGTTGTATAACGGTTCAATTCCTAACTCGAAGCCGGCACCCGACGAGGAGACCTCAATTGTTGGAGATGACAAGAAATTGCGGATTCATAAGATCAGCCGTCCAACACTAACGGCGCTTTTACAGTAAAAAAGGGCACAGGAAATATACAGACGAAGCAATCGTTTACCGACTATTAACTACACCTCGAATGGCGTATTCCTAAAAAGATATATGGAGCAGGACAAGCC
>Ga0181466_1000808_pt1 | contig 11377 bp, 12 predicted proteins | sample InSIn4gowninarea_FD_119078 | JGI IMG/M metagenome (GOLD analysis project Ga0181466, IMG submission 119078) | Clean room microbial communities from NASA Spacecraft Assembly Facility at Jet Propulsion Laboratory, Pasadena, California, USA -... ... | reverse complement strand
TAAATACTGTACGCGTAGGAGACGGTAACGGAAATAACGTTGCAGGCCAGATTCGATGGATTGATGACGCGGGTAATGTTGTAAGTCATAATATTCGTGGTGGAGACTATGCTTGGACTAGTGGTGTTCTGTACCTGTACTGGACTAAGGGCGATAATAATATCGCACTTCGGTCAACAACAACAGTTGCTACTGCTTTTGGGGTTAATAATATTGTTCTAGCGACCTATGAAGGCGGAACTAAACTTGATGCTGACTATGGTAGAACTATTATTGATGGTTCAACTATCAAAACTGGAACTATTAGAGCTTCACAGCTAATTCAAACTGAAGCACTTATTACTAATTCTGCTCAAATTAAAGATGCTACTGTCACTAATGCCCATATTACTGACCTTGATGCTGGAAAGATTAAGGCAGGTTCAGTTCTATCATCGGAGGTAATTGTAGACGGACGTGCTCTTGGTAGCTTCCTAAATGATAATGTGATCGATAATGCTACTAGCCTGTGGCCACGTAGTAGAGGTACTGGTACAGTTGCCATTGCAGGTTCTACAACTGTAGGTGCAACTAGCGGACGTGTACTTAGAGTTTCTACTAATGAAGCTTGGGTAGAATCTAAGAAGTTTATAGAGTTTGATCCGACTAAGACTTATAGAGTTACTTTCTCTATTAAACGAAATAGTGCAGCTACAGCAGGTGCTTTCTACTTAGGTGTTACTGGTTTTGCTTCTCAACCAGATCCATCAGATCCAAGTACATGGGTTCGTTATAACGCAGAACTTTTAAATGCTTCTGGTAATCAGTATTATATCGTAGTAGCTAGGGAGAACCAGTCCACTGTAGGGACTTCCTTCCAAACCTATACTGGTTATATTCGTGGAACAGTTACTACTGCCGGTGGTCCAGCTGTTGGAACTTTAGCATCACCAGCTAAGCTAAAAGCAGGTGTTAAGTATTTTGCACCTATGGCTATCTTTAACTACGGTATTGATGATGGTACCGGCGCTCAAATGGATATTAACTATGCTCAAATTGATGTAGTTAATCCCGATATTGCTGAAGTTATTAACGCAGGTACAGTTCGTATTAATCCTGGTTCTATTAATGTCACAGGCACTACGCCTCTTAGCGATATTAGTAATTGGTTCACAGGTCCTGACAATACTGACATCAACGGTGCAGCTATTAGTACGGGGACAATTTCAGCTAATAAATTGGAAATTGGTTCAAGAGCTCTTAGACTAACTGGTATTAGTTTCGCGCCTAACAGACCGGCAACTAATCAACTTCATTGGACTGGTGGTTACATCTATTATACTGGTGATGCTGGAACAGTTGCTAGTCAACAAATTGTAGCGGGAAATACTGCTGCAATTACTGCCTTAAATTATATTTATTGGCAGGTAGGTACTAATACTTTTGCAGCTACTACTAGTTATGCTACCGCTACTGTTTCAGGTCGAGTTATTGTAGCTACCTACTCAGGCGGTTCTGAGCTAAATGTGGACTACGGTCGAACCATTATCGATGGTAATTCTATCAAGACAGGCTCTATTGATACTGATCATATCGTTTCTAACTCAATTACTACTGATAAGCTTCTTATTGGTTTTGGTGAAAACTATATTCAGAACTCAGGGTTCGTAGGCTGTCTTCGTGGTTGGTTTGTATGGAATAGTACTACAGCTATGAATGACCAAGTAACTTTCAGACTTCGCCGTCCTGAAGAATCTTATGCCGGTCCTGATTACCCTACTTTAATGGTAAACCAAGATGGTACAGCTACAGGCGAATCGGTAATTACTTATGCAGGCATTGCTAATGCGGGTACTTCTAGCTCTTCACCTACTCAATCTTTAGGTAAACCTGTTGTTGCGGGCGAGTGGTATGAAGTTTCAGTGCAGTCTTCTATTCATCGTTGTACTGGTGATCTTAGGATTGAATGGCGTGATTCTGAAGGTGCAGTACTAGGGACTTCTACGCCAGTTAATATGCCAGTGGACTCAAGTTCAGGCGCTGATCCAGAGCGTTGGCCTCGTAGTTGGTCAAAAGCACAAGCACCTGCTAATGCTGCTTACGCTAGGTTCAGGGTGAGAAAATCAGCAACTACTTCTGGTTCAGATAGTTATATTTTCTTGCATAAACCTCAGCTCACTAAATCAGCAGCTAATAAAACAGAACCTACTGCCTATACTTCAGGGAACTTTACTTATCTCGACGGTGAACAAATTGTCTCAAACACTATCCGTGGCCGTCATATTGTAGCGAATGAAATCACTGCTGAGAAATTAGAGATTGGTTCTCGTAACTTTACACTTAGAGGTATTCTCTTCGACTATGATAAAGATATTAATAAAGTTACTTGGACTGCAGGTTCACTTGTTTGGGTGAATGATGGAGGCGTAATTACCACTACTTCCATTGCAGCAGGTTCTTGGACTTGGAGTTCTGGTATAGGATACATTTGTTGGACTAAAGGTGGTGGATCTTTCTGGGTTACTACTTCTACAAGTACTGCTTTTCAGAAAGATATTGTTGTTATCGCAACTTATGAAGGTGGAGTTAAGCTGGATGCTGACTATGGTCGTACTACTATTGATGGTACTACTATCAGAACTGGTACAGTTCACGCTAATAAACTAATTTCTAATAGTATTACTTCAGATCAAATTGCTGCTAATACTATTACCGCTAGCAAAATTGCAATCACTGCTAACAATTTAATTCTCGATGCTGAATGGCGAGATCTAAATGGCTTCTGGTCACTAGATACATCATTAGCGAGCTTTGGAGTAACTGGTAACCAAGATACTTCATACTATGGTCAAAATCGTGTTTTAACAATCAGATCGATTGTAGGAACTGCTGCTGGTTGGGTAAAGCTAGTTAGCTCTGAACCTATGTTGGTACAACAAGGAGTTGAGTATTTTGCTTCTACTGGTATTTACACTAATGGTGCAAGTTCGCTTATTGTAAGAATTAGCTTTTTCGATAATGCAGGAGCATATATTAGTGGTTTAAATATGCACGTAGGAACTTTGGCTGCCGGAGGTAGAATACTTAGTGCGAGTGCTAAAGCCCCAGCGGGATCTGCCTTTGCTCGTGCTGAAATTTACATTGATCGCTCTCTAGGTCGTCCCGATATTAACATTGGACGTATTCTGTTTAAAGAAAAGAATACAAGTGAGATGATTGTTAATGGGGCTATTACTGCAGATCACATGAATGTAACTATACTTTCAGCTATTACTGCCAATATTGGTATTATGAGAACTGCAACATCAGGCGAACGTTTAGAAATTCGGAATAATATGATTCTGGTATATGACGCAAATAACGTTCTTAGGGTTCGTCTAGGAGAACTATAATGGCTTATGGTATTCAAGTTCCTACCGTAAATGGAATGATGAACGTAAGTGATATTTCAGCTCTGAAGGTAGTGTGGAGGGAAGTCCGCACTACCATTTCAGGTTCAGTAACACTTCCGGCTAGTCTTTTAAATAAATCACTTATCTTAGGTATTCCAAGAGACGATAAAGTACCTCCTGAAATTACCTATAATCCTACCAATGGTAACGTAAACTGGGCACCTTCTACCTTTTATGCAGCAGAATGCAGCTCTAATTTTTATTTAACAGTATTAAAAATAGGATAAACTATGGCTTATGGATTCTATATTAAGAATTCTAATGGCGAAGTAGTAATTGATAGCGAAAGTCCTGGACTTTATCTTACGAGAGAGTTCAATTTTGCGTATAATGCGGGCACAACAAGTGCAACCAATAAATCAAGTTATTATCGCTACAGAATCACAACTACTAACGATGCAGCTATTGTAGCTGTAAAATTGAATAACGGAGATAAAATTTTTGGAGGACCCCGAATCTTTTACTCTAATCGAACTTCCATTAACTTCCGAGAAATAACTTCTTTTGCTGACTCTGCCCCTCCACGTTCAGGTTATGGTCTTGAAGTTTATGCAGCAAATGGGGCTACTCTTTATTCTAGTGCTAGAAATATTCTTCCTGTTTCAAGAATTATTTCTTTTACTGGTTGGAGTGACGATACTTATTTACAGAATGAAAAAGAATTTCAAACAGCAACTGTAACAGCAACAGAACGTTGGGCTGTTTACGGTCCTATTGGAATGGGTTATGAAAATACAGCTTCCAGCCCTACAAGTGATGGCCGAGGTTATCAAATGGTAGGTGGTATTTGGAGAAAAAGTGATACTCAAATTTCATATATTCCCGGTGCTATTTCAAATAAAACTCTAGCAGGAACTCGGTCAGCAGCATACGGATTATCAAGGCATTCTGTATTATTTTTCGAAGGATAAAAAATGATTTATTTAGATACTGCTTCTAATCAAACTATCTGTCAATGTGATCGTTGTAATATCGTAGAAGCAACTTCTATTGCAAACGGTGTAGTTGTTGAAGGTTGGACTACTGGCCAATTTTGGTTAGACATTAGTTTGACTGAACAGAAACAAATTCCTCTTTGTTTTTGTACTCTATGTGCTCCTGAAATGAAGGCTGTTAATTCTATCCAAATTACACCTATGGCTTTGACACAATTGCCTAATACAACAGTTGATATAGAAACACTTAGATCACGAGCTACTCTCGATAAAGTAGCACTTCTTGTAGAACTTCTCAATCGAGAAATCTTTTCTCTGGAAGAGTTTCAAATTGCCGCAGCAGGTGATATCCCCCCGAGAATCGCAGTAGTTTTAGATACTTTTCCTGAAACAGAGAAAGCTATTGCTATTGCCAAATGGAAGAATGATTCTGTGATTTCACGCAATCACCCAGTTATTATTGCGACCGGTCATGCTCTTCAGCTTTCAGATGAAGATCTAGATAGTATTTTCAATATCAAAGTTTAACGATCGTCCCTTCGGGGACGGTCACCTATTTTTTTTTCAGAACTAATGCAATAATAGTCATTGCAAAATGTTGGTTTAGATTAGTCTAAACCTGTTAGCTTTAAAGGAGATCACTAAAGAGAGTATATAAATAAAATCCTGATTAGATATATTGATGATTCTTTTGATTATTATTTAAGAATAATTTATATTGATAACTTTAAAGTAGGTATTGATAAGATTTCTATTGGTGCCTCTCCTGTAAACGTTTCTGCAGTAGGTAGAGATTTAGTAATAAGAACTGCTTCCAGTTCTATTATTCTTCTAGATCGTGCTTCTACAGATTTTAATCAAGTGAAACTATGACAACTTTTGAATTTTTTAAAGGAGAAGCTCAGGTCTGGAAACTTAACCTTAAATCTAACGATCAACCTGTAGATCTTTCAAGTGCTACTGTTAGATTAGTCTTCGAGTTACCTGATGGCGTACAGAAATTGGAGCTTACTCCCACTATTAATAACAATGAAGTAGAATTTGATATAGGAACACCATTTCAATTACTTCGTCCCTATGAATATCCGGGATTTCTTTGGATCAACTGGCCCACGGGTCCTAAAGTTGCAGGGGAAATTCTAGTAAAACTTAAAAGGAGTATCAAATGAGTTCTACTCCCTATAAGTTTGAAATTGTAAAAGATGAAGATTATGTAGTAGAAGTAAACACAGGTTCAACTGTCTTCACTATTGAAGTAGGAACTGTTACTCCCGGTAGTTCTGATCTAGAACAACGACTAAACGAATTAGAATCTAGACTTGATTCTTTCCACCCAACTCTTTCTTCAGAAAAATGGTGACTTATGGCAGTTTATAAAATTTATAAGGAAACAGCACTTCCTGTTACTCGCGAACCTAACTCAGTTTATTTTGTAGCTCCTGCTGCAAATCCTCCTGCACTTGAAATTTATGTGACTAGTACTGATGGTTCCACTGAGCGGCATACTATTACTCGTTCAGAGGTCCAAGCTATGATTGATGCAGCTGCCATTGGTAATGGGCCTAACGCCCCTGCCTTGGTAGTTTCAGACCTAGCTACTCGTGACGCTCTGCAAGCCTCTGAGGGTCTTATTGTACTTGTTGCAGATGCTACCGACGATCCTTCAGTTACTTCTGGTGGGGCCACTTACGTTTATACGACAGAATGGGTAAAGATTTCTGAAACAGAATCTCTTGATCTTGTTCTTTCTTGGAATAATCTTCTTAATCGTCCAAATAGCACTCCAACAGCCATTGATGCAGCAGTAGCAAACTCACACACTCATGCAAATCGTACACAGTTAGATCGAATTAGCCAAGATGCTGAAGGTAATCTAACCTATAATGGTTCACTCCCTGTAATTGCATGGGATTCAACAGGCTGGTAATATGGCAACTTTCAAAGCTTTTAAAGTAGTAGGTGATCTTCCTGCTGTACTTGAAGCCAATGCTATTTATGCTGTACGCGTTGGCGTTGGCTTTGATCTTTATATTTCTGATAGTACTGGAGAAACTGCACATCGTGTAAATCAAGACCCTGCTGAGTATCCTATTTTTGAAACGGCTGCTGAAGCGGATGCTTATACATTAGCAAATCCTGGAAAAGTAGCTTTCGCAAGGAATGCTCCCTAATGCCCTATGTATCCGGTTCTCCTAACTATCTCAGTTCTGCTGGTAGCCCTCTCGCTTATGCTTCTATTGATGGGGCAGAAGCTTGGAAGACTACAGTACAAGAACTATTAGATTCTTATCGTAAATTCGATGGTACTAATGGTTATACTTTTGAAATTCCTACAGGGACCAATATTCCTCTTGTAGCTAATGATCAAACTAAAGGACTAACTTTTTTATTCTTTTTTGAAAATTGGGAACCTATTACAGATTCTAGTGTACGAATTATATATGATACTCCTTTTGCAAAACTTCAACAAAGAAGAGTAGGGACTAATGGTTATGCACTCCAGCTAATTGCAACTTTGAATGCAGGAGGTACTAGCACTACTAATTGGGATAATTTTAATCCTAAACAATATAATTCAGGTTGGTTGAAATCAGTAGTATTATCTTATGGCGCTTGGATTGAAATAAATGGTTTTTCAGAGTCAATTTTTATTGGAACTGGCGCAGTTGCCGGGGCTACCTCACGCATACAAGGAACTTTTCTAGGACCTGATTCTGCTGTTCTAGATATTCGCGAATTTATCGTATGGACTGAAACACTTCCCGGTTACCGCGATCCTATGATAAGCCCGGCTCTAGAATTTACTGGAAAAAATAATCCACCGGCTCCTAGTTCAAATCTTGTAGGGATCGAACCTATTAAGACTCGACCGATTACAAATCAAATAAAAGATCTTTATAATAGATCAACTCCGGGAATCTCTGTACACTTTGATTGGAGTAATTCTATTATCAACTCCAGTCGTGCTTTTGGCGCTGCGAATAGTATTGGAACTTTGGGTAGCTTTATTAGTGCTAACCGTTCAGGTTCAGGTTCATTTTATCTTTTATCAGACAATATTAGACTTTCTAAAACAGCTAGCAACTCTTCTTATATTCTACATAATAATTCATATAATTTAATTGGTCATAGAGTGTTCATGGTTCTTAAACCAACCACAGCTATTGCCGGTGATTTTAAAATATTAGGTGGAAGCTTAGGGACTGGTGACGGACAACGTTCTAATATAACTTGGGCTAAGAAAAACAATTCTTTAATTATTACTCGTTGGAATGGTACTAGTTATGATGGTATAGCCACTATAGTATTACCCTTTGCAATGGAAACTCAAGAAGCTATCTATGAAATTGAAATGAGTCCTAATACTTTAACCGTTTGGGTAAATGGTCAACATATAGAAACGGTAACCCATTCTGCACCCGATCTTCTTTTCAATCGGCTTCTCCAAGGTCATGATTCTCCTGGTTACTATGGTACTATGGGGGATTTTATTTTAATGCGTTCTGATTATTCTGCTAAATCAGAAGAAGCCGCTACAACTATTAGAACCCACTTAGCTAACCGTTTCGCTATTTCTATTATATAAGGAAATAAAATGGCAACTTACCCTCGTGTAATTGCAGCTCCAGGTTCATGGACTGTTATTCCTCCAGCAACTACTGATCGCACAGCACAAATTTTAGATGCTGATGTTTGGGTTTCTGATGATATTAACCCTACTGCTGCCACAGCTCAACAAATTGAAAATGGCGAAAGATTTTTTATTGCTGCTAATAAAACTTACAAGATTAGACCAATTTTTAGCTATACAACTTCACAAGTGAGATTAATGGATTATTAAATTGAAAATTGATAGATGGCCTAAATTAAGGAGAGGTACTAGATTAATTTTTTCTAGATTTGCCCCTGCTACTCCTACAATTCCACCTGTTGTCAAGCCTGTTTTTGTAGTTCAGCCCTCTATTACAGGTTCAACTGTTCTAGGTAGTACGGTTACTGTGAATTTTGGTACGGTTGATGGTACTCCTGTACCCTCATTAACGGGGGTTCTGACCCGACCCGGTAAATCGGCAGTAACAGTGCTAGACGGTGATACATTCCAAATTGAGGCTAGTGATCAGGGTGGCGCGATCATGCTGGACGTAACGGCGACCAACATCGCGAGTAGCGTGATGGCGAGTGTGACGCTCGCGGTACCTTTCCCCACATGGAGCACAGAGCCGACTGACGGCGGCATCCTCGTCGCATTCTCCGCATCCCCCCTACCCTTCACTGCCACGCCCGCCGATGGCGGTATCTTGATAGGATACTGACATGCCTTATTTCGTAGTTCCTGACGCCAATGCAGCCGACGACCTGACCGGCGCACGACTCTACCCCAACGCGGCTCCCGGCGACACTCTGGGCGGGCTGATGAACGGTACGGCCTACCGGGTTTATTCGGTTCTCCAAGGTCCGACCGTGACGCCTGAAGGCGCAGCTGCCCCCATCCCGGCGCAGCATCTGTGGATCGGCGCGGTAGATGCTACCTCCGCACTTATCACCGTGACGGCTGCAGGCGCGACCGACTTAACCCTTTCGGCTGAGCCAGTCGGCGGCGGGACTATCCGCACGGCCACGGCCAGCTTCGATCCGACCTATGGCTTTGCACGGGTCGAGGTCACAGGACTTGAGCCGGATACTGAATACCAGATCGTGCCAGTCATTAACGGCACCCGCGACACGAGCAAGGCGGGCAGTTTCAAGACCCGACCGACCACGCGCAAGGCGTTCACCTTCGGCTTCGCGTCCTGCGGGCACATCAACCACAACAGCAGCATTATCTTCAACACGATCCGCAGCATGATCGGAAACGCCCCATTCGACTGGAGCGGCGACCGCTGGTATGCTGACGTGACCGAGAACAACCTCGGGTTGTTCCATGCCCGTGAAAAGACGGCGATGTCGGTTGCGCGGAACGCGGATTTCCATCGTCTCGGGCCTGTGCTGTTCCGCTGGGACGACCACGATTACGCCGGGAACGACTCGAAAAAGGCGTCCCCCGCCGGTCCTGCCGCCCGCGAGTGGTATCGCTCCTATGTTCCCATGCGCCCCGCCGATCCAGACCCGGTCGGCGCGGTCCATTCCGAAGTCGTTCTGGCCCCCGGCTTTCACCTTCTGGGACTCGATGCCCGCTCGCAGCGCGAGGGCACCAACTTCCTCGGGAACGTTCAGGAGGCGTGGCTGATCTCGCGGCTGCAGGCCATCGGGGAAGACCCGCTCGCGGTTGTCGGGATCAACGCCATGGTGCCGTTCATCTCCCTGTCGGGGACGGACAACTGGAACGGCGCAACGGCACAGCGCAAGCGCATCCGTGACGCGGTGAACACCTATATGCCGGGGCGCGTCTTCATGATGGCGGGCGACGCCCACATGCTGGCGTTTGACGACGGCACCAACAACGACGGCATCCCCCTTTACCAGTCCGCCCCGCTGGGGACCAGCAACAGCGTCAAGGGCGGGCCTTATTCCGGCGGGACGGTCACCGTCACGCAGAACCAGTTCTCCACCATCGATGCGACCCCCACGGCTGACGGGTGGACGATCACCTACAAGGGATTTTCGGTCGACACGGGCGGGGTCGCCACACAGCGCCTGATCCACACCGCACAGCTTCGGATGCCCACCCCCAACCCGGATGTGGCCCCGACCATTTCGGCCGATCCGGTACTGCACGGAACGGGCATCGTCGGAACGACCCTGACGGTCTCTACCGCACCGGTCTCGGGCAAGCCGATCCCCACGGAAAGCGTGACCATGCTCCGAGATGGCACCCCCTCTCTGGAGACATTCCCCTACACGATCCTCACGTCGGACGAGGAGGTCTCCTTCGCGGCAGTACATCGTGCCGAGAACTCCCTCGGCACGGTGGAACGGGTCTCGAACGAAGTGACCGCAGTTCTTCCGGCGGGGAACCTCCCCACGATCCTGCAATATGCTGCGGGCCACGCCACCGAGTCAGCTGGCGCAGGAAAACTAACCAAGGTGACCCTCAACACACCGGCCACTCCGGGCAGCCTCCTGCTGCTGTTCGTCATGCACGACAAACAGTCGTCCACCTTTGAGGGAGTGAGCGGGCTGACCTTGCACAAGTCCCACACCACCTCTAACGGAGTCGGCGGGGCGGTCTATTCCAAGATCGCCCAAGGCGGCGAAACCAGCCTCTCAGTCGGCATCACCTACACCGGCAGCAGTACGCGTTACGTCGAACTCCTTTTGCTCGAAACGAACGCGAGTGTCGTGGAGGCGGTCGAACTTGGAACGGATTACGCGGGTGTGACGTCGAAGGGGTCCAGCGCCACAATCGCAGCGTCCGCAGACACTCTGGCAATCACCACCTGGCACAACGACAGCGCGACCAACCTGAACGACGCCACCTCTGCCGTGTTCAACGCTGGATGGGATGACCTCACGGGTCAGGGAATTGGGACGAAATATCCCGTCAAGTCCTTCAACTCCAACTCCCCCGGATGGGCAGCCGCCACGCGTCCCGTCTCGGTGACCGGGGCACTGACGGCCGACTTCAACTACATTGGCTCGGTCGCCGACGAAAACATGACTATGCTTGTGACCCTCAAGAAAGGTGCCTGATGATGGCCTTCGACCCCGATCCTGCCCCGATCCTTGATGACCTGAATGCCCGCATCGCCGCATTGGAGGCGTGGCTCGCCAAGTTGGAAGGGAGTACGGTGGATCGACGGGGTCAAGCCGAAATCAACACGATTTATCAGAAGCTAATGGGTCATGACGCAGCAGTCTGACACAGTATCAACAAGGAGTTAAACATTGGCTATCGATCCAGATCTTAATCCTATTCTTGAAGAACTCCAAGAAACGGACTCTAAACTAGCAACCACCATTGCTACTATTGAAAACGATAATAAACTTAAACAAGTAGCTTCTGAACAGGCTATTTCAGACCTTAAAAATAGTGTCTCTTCTCTAGCTGCAATCGTTTCTTCATTGGCAGAT
>Ga0181466_1000450_pt2 | contig 11462 bp, 6 predicted proteins | sample InSIn4gowninarea_FD_119078 | JGI IMG/M metagenome (GOLD analysis project Ga0181466, IMG submission 119078) | Clean room microbial communities from NASA Spacecraft Assembly Facility at Jet Propulsion Laboratory, Pasadena, California, USA -... ... | reverse complement strand
TGGTTCGGAATCCACTTTAAGCAGTAGGTCCCGGTCTGATTAGCCGTCGTGTGCAAAAAATGACCGTACAGTGACAGACCAAACCAAACCACTCAAGTAGTGACCTGCACGGGTCTGAAATCTGAGGCCCGGCCCGAGCCCGATCGATTTTCAGTTTGTAAGCCCGGCCCAGGCCCGTAGGACATTTCAATTCTCACGGGCGGCCCGGCCCGTACGGGCTCATAAGGACCCATAATTATGGAGTACAAGTTAAAAAGTTCCATAAACTTTATACAACATAAAGACGACCAAATGCGTCGTCAAATAAATATTGTTTAAACATTTTATGTTAATAAAAACTATTAATAATTATTATTGCATTAAATTGGTACTAATATTCAAAATAACAATCATTTGTTTATGTCCATATTTCTGTAAGGAATACAAAAATGAATGTTATTAATTTAATTTTTGAGTCTGACAAATAGTACATTCTGAAAAACGCTTTTTAAAATTAGATATTAATTCGTAAAGTAAAAATATGGAAATTTGACTTATTAATTAAAAGCTAAAGAAAAATAATAAAAATCACAGCAAAAAGTTTCATATGCTTCCATAAAAATAAGCAAATTCCATATTTCATGAAAATACCTACCAATTTATATATTTATATGTTTACACGTTTAACGCATTTATATAAATGGATTCAACATTTTATTTTCAAGTACTAAAATGATATAAAATAAATGAAATGAATATTCACATGAAAATTTTATATTTCCATATAATAGTGAAAAAATTACTCCACAATATCAATAATATTACTTTTCTTTTGATCCGACAAGATTACAAGCCCGGCCCGGCCCGTCACCAAAAAAATTATAAAAAAGAGGCCCATACCCGGCCTGCGGATCGGGCCGGACCGGGCTTTCACGGGCTGGCCCGGCCCGTGCAGGTTTTTACACTCAAGAAAGCCTGAGGCAGTGAAGACTAAAAAAAGTTAATTTAATGATAGAAACATTGTAAATTAGCGAGAAAAGATATTCTGCCGAAGAGTAAATTGTCTGTTTTATGTATCTGTATTTGTTGATTTTTTTAATTATACACTCAATTTTTATGAAGTATACATTGTACTTATTATAAATACACATTAAAATACTACTTTCGGATTGAACAAGTGTTTGCATGTAATAATTTAAATTATTAAAAAACCTAATTTTCGTGGAATTTTCTTAAATTTTTCATAATTTGAAAAATGTTAATGGGACATAGATGGATCAGTTTCGCTTTTAAAAACGTCTTCTGGAAAAATGGTCTAGAAATGAACAATATAAGCATTGCATATGGAAATATTTTTCGTGACCTGAGGAATTTCCCAATTTCTTTCACAATTTTTAATGAAAATTCTATAATTCATAATACTCCTTCAACCAAACAAACAAAAACTTAAATTCATTTTAGAAGATAAATCGTAATAACTGAATTCAAGGAAATATTTATTACAATTTCACGGTACTATCCATCAGAAGTGTTTTCTCAAATAAAATGAATGGAAAATGCATTTGAGGAAAAAAGGGAGGAAGAATGATAATAATTGCTTCAATCCTTTGCTGTAAATATCAAAGCATGCATATTTTTGCTATAGGAAAAGTACAAAAATAATGCTATATGTAACAAAATAGAATATTAACATATTTTAAAACGATATTATTATGTAAGTTCTGCGTAATCGTTTCCTGAGCTACGGGTCCGAGTTGGATTTTCGGGTGAAAGATGGGTATTTTCCGATGTCGTTCAGTTAGGAGTAATCGTGGTCCCTTCCACAGTGGCACGTGATTTTGGCGGGCCGGAGCGTAAGTTGCCCTATCTTCGTAAGTTTATCAATGCAAGCCCGCCCCCAAGGCTCTCAAATCATTAACAAGTGGGCATGAATTCTGGTGATCCGCAGGACCAAGAGCTCTGCAAGAAATTGCCTTCGCCATTAGTGGAAAATGTGAAAGAAAGAGATTATGTAAAAACACAGGAAAATTGTTAAAAGAGTACACGATGATATATTTCTGTTAGTAAAAAGAGACAAGTCAAAGTGTCGTAAACATTTTTACCCAGTAAGCTTCGTGCATTACGAAACCAAACCAGAGCCACAGTTCTGGGTTGGAATCTTAAACAAAGCATGGTTGCTTCCCTATATTGTCGAGTAAAGGAAAATGACGGTCCGACCACCTACTCCTCCTTCACAAATGGAGTATGGGAATAGACGAGGCCCTAAGGCCAATATATAGCTAAGTGCCACGCCAACTGCATAAAAGAAAGTCAGCATTTATTATTTTCTTACGAATAATTAAAAGATCTGAACATAAAAGAAAATTATAACACTCTAGTTGACATAGTCCTATTTCACAAAATATTTCATAACAAAATGACTGATTCCCAAACCACTTTGAACGCACAAAATATGATGTACATGATGTAAAATTGATACCAAATAAAACATTTTCTAAAAAAATCAGTCTAGTGATATTATGATCATATATGCAATAGCGAATTCAAAACACGTTTACTTTTCTCATCACTTTTTTTTATACACTAACAAGTTTCGCGTAAATTTGTTTTGTGTGTGTGACCGGATACGCTGACCTTTAAATCTTGATCTCCAAGCAGAAAGCACGTAATGATAGTTTCAGAAAAATGTGGGAGGTTATGCAGAGAGTATGTAACATGAGAATTATGGAAACGATTTAAAAGACAAATTCTAAAATGTCATGGAATTTGTGGTGTAGATATGGAAGTAGTTTTGGGAAACAAAAACCGCTCCCAAAATTGAAAATGTATAAGGATATTCCGCATTTAAAAGTATAATACTACATGGAAATTGCCTAAATATTTTTGTTGTTTTTACATAATAATAGGTTAACTACATTAATTGAATTCATTGTTTTGGTTATATACTTTAGTTTTAATAATTGAATTCAAACTTCGTCTTTTTATTAAGAGATGAGCAAATGTTTGTATACTGGTTCAATTTCCTATTTGTCGGTAAGTTATTTTTTCTTACGTTTTGGTCAAATTCATTGGTTTTCTATAGAATATTCACATTTATACGGTTATTATTTAGGTAGATGTTACATTATGAGTAGTTTTTTTTGGCTTGATTAATTCCTACTTTGTAATAAAAAATAAAATATTTTACCTCCTATTATAAAAAATTATGTTTTAAACTTAAAAAATAAAATCAAAATTTAACTAAACGATGTTGTCTAAATAAAAAACCAAAATTGTCTAGCTGTCTAAATTAGGGAAATAATAGTGCTTTATTACATACTCGAATTTCTTTTAGTAGTTTCAGAAAATTATGAACCCCCCCCCCCTTGAAAACATTTTGCGTATGCCACTGTATACATCACATATAGACAATCAGAAATCTTATGACACGATAAACAACGATGTCAACTGAAAGAAGAAGAATGTGTGTGAATTCATTGAGAAGCACAAGAAAAAGTGATTTCTCAATGTTAAATGCCTCCGGAAGATTTGGAACTACTGGTAATTTATTTCACTCTGAATCATAATAAACTGTCCATAAAAAATGAACAATTCTCGGTTTAAATATGCTGAGCTTCAACATCTGAGTGGCTATAGCAGGAAATGATATCTCACTCTTGATATAAAAGCTTTTGCTTTAGACAAAACTCATGTTGTACGGGTTTTTCCCGAAGCATAGATAACTTCTTTTTGTTGGCTGCAGACATATTCTTTCCAATTTCGTTTGGCGTTCCGATAAGTTTTAAATATTACTTTTTCCATGCAATACAACTAAGAAAATATGCATCTCAAAGGACTCCAACGACAAACAAAACAAACGATAAAGTAAAGTAATATAAGCAGACGATAAAAAAATCCTAAAACAAAACAGATGATTGAAATTTATGAAGCAGCAATACAAAAAGCTACTTTTAACGCTATTGCAGTTTATGCTTTGTTTATATGTTTACTCATGGCGAAATCACTTTCCAACCAAAAAGATACCTCGAATCTTCATTACTCCTTTTAGTCGTTGAGGAATTTTCTCATAGAAATAACAATGTAATAATTTATTTTCCAAAAAATGCGGAGAAAGAATGGATCGAACACTTCCAAAGTTTGACAGTGATCTTGGGGAAAACATCACTGTCAATCCACCCGATGAGCATAATGGATAGAGGGTCGGTTCATGAGCCCAGATCTAGATTCGAATCCCGAATGAGGCATGGATATTTCCCTGTGTCTTCCTGTTAAGTGCAATGATGATCCAGCCCTTCACATCTGGAAGGACCACTAAATTGGCGATTCCCTGAATCAGCAACATCTTTCTGTATACATGAGTTAAGTGTCTCGCCATTAGGGATTTTAACTGTTAAATGTTGTTGTTTCAAATATAAATTGCATCAAATTTGATCGAGATTGGTCGAACATTTTAGAGGAAGTTGTTAACAAACACATAAACTTTCATTGCCTTAACGTGGCTCAGTCGGTGGAAGGTCGATTCCCAGAAGAATATCGAAACTGAAGAGCAAAGACTAAGGTCAGTGCTTCGGAGGATGACCACCTCTGGCCGGCTGGTTGGCATGCTGGACCGTGTACGCTAAGGGGAGCTGGTGCATGCAAAATATGGCATAGCTCCAATGTCCTCCTTGTCTCAGTTATACCTCTGGGAGTGCCAAGCCAGGTGACGGTCTCTCATCTGGACGTTGGCTCAAAATTAAGAGATCCAAGAATCCGAACCAAATCGGACTTCCATCCACTGGGGCTCGCTTAATGGAAGACGCTCACCTCACCCCATCACCTGTTAAGGATTTGACCTGACCATGCAGTCGGTCAAGTGGTGATAAGCAGCAACAACAACAACATTTAACTTTTATGTATGTAGATTAGCAAAATAAATATGGCTTCGTAAGATTTTTTAATGGCAAACACTTTGAGTCGAACACTAGACATCATTTCTACCAGATCCTCAGTATCTGGTAGGATCTGGTAGATCCTACCAGATATTGAGTTTTACTGATTTCGCATTCCCTGATTAATTTTTTTTCGGCCTTGTACTCACACCTGATAAACGCATTTTGAGTTACTTATATAGAATCAAGCCCGTAATTCAACGGACGAACTTAAAGGGGCACGCCAAGACAAAAAAATATCAATTGAATTTCGGATCAAAATACATCCATGATGTATTTTGATCCGAAATTCTTATTAAACTTGCATTAATATGCGAAGTTTATGATAAAACATAGACAAACTATAGTGAAACAACTTAAGCTTTTCTCATCGATCAAACTATAGTGAAACAGCTAAGCTTTTCTCTTCGGTAAAAATAATATTTTACATTTTATTTTTAAATTGCAATACAATGTACATCGCTTGTATGTTGTCAACTTCTGTATAAGAAAGTTAAAAGTTGAAAGTTCTTCGTAACTCTACGTAATAAAGCAAGAAATATGTGAAAACATTTGGAAATTTTACAACTTTTTTATAATACAGGATGATTAAAAAAACAATATTTTTCTTGTTAGCTCTCTAAATGGATTTGTGAATGAATTTTCACTGGAAAACGTGAGCTCAAGTATATACCTTAAATGACCAAATGTACAGATCGATTCGTAAAGTAGAAATTAAAAACAGACCTTCACTACAAAGTGTCCGGTTAATTTTGGCTATTTAGGATCGTTTATACAAGCTAACAAATTGTAACGTATTTGCACCTCGTCAGTAGGTATTGAAAAAGATCGGCTAAATACTCAATAAAGTCGTGGTAACAGACTCTACATAGATCACGCTGGCAAATTCGATATAGGTGACGACAAGATATTGATTTATATTTCTTCATACCGCTCATATCTGCCATGTTACAGCATAGGTGAGTGACGTGACGACGGCACTTGGCTCGACGACTGAAACATCCTGTTCTTTTTCAGGTATTCCTGGAACAGGAACTTGATTTTGGCACTAGCAGTGACAACTGGTGATATGTTTTCGCTCCAGTCCGTTGGCAACGGCGTGGAGTTGCGGATCGAGAGAGCAATCGCGAACATTTTGAGTGAAAGGGGGAGGGCAACACATATTTTTCTCACCGTCATCTTTTTTTCTCTGTACATGGCGCTGCGTAGTATTTGAATATAAGTTCACGGGTGGATAATTATAGACGATTTTTTCCGTAGGGGGACTGGAACATTTGTGACATAAAGTGAAAAGTTATACAAACGTTTTGAAACATTTTTCAAAGTATAATTTAGTTTTCCGTGAGAGCATTCTCTTGCGTAACAATGGAAAAAAACTCATAAAAAAGCGGCATTGCGTTGAAAGGTTTGGGTATAAATGCGTAGCCAGACAGAAAAGGAGTACCTCTTTTAAATTAGCTGAAGTATATACAGTGGCCGCCGGTTTATTGAATCACTGGTTAATTGAATCAGCCGCTTTTATGAATCAAATTAAGAAGAACGGAACAGAATCGTATATTTACATAAGAAAGTCGCCGCTTATTTGAATCAAATCGCCGGTTAAATGAATCAAGTAATTTGGTCTGCCTTCAAATTTTTTGTTCTGCTGCTCAACCGACGTAAAGATTAAAAGACAAACAGTCACTTGGAACCTTAGACTCACTCTCACTGCCATCTAAAGGGAGAGGGGTTTCAGTTAAAGGGGGGGGGGCTAAGTTATGCTAGGTTGTGAGTGACAACTCTAATCAGTTGAAGGACGATCCACTTAATGGTGAGAAATTAGACAACGAATTTTGGAATTGGGTTGACATCTATAAAAAATACCAACTTTAGCTGAAATAACTGAAGAAGAAGTCGTTTTAACAATTAAACAATCTAAAGAAAAAACAGAAGATAGTGATGAAGAAGAAAACAATGTCGTACGACTACCAACAACAAAAGAATCTCGTCAATATCTTCAGATTTTTAGAAGAACCTTAGAACAACGAGGTGCAACAATCGATAACTATAAATCATTTTATGAAATTGAAAAGAAGTGTAAAAATTAATTAGCTCCACTTCAAAGCAAACTAAAGTTAAACTTTTTCCCCAATCAAGTCACTTATACATGTTTTTCTAATATTATTTTATTGTAAATGTTGCAACAATTTACAATTTTTTGCTAAATTCGCGATTTCTTTATAAAAGGCTATTTTAAACACTTAAAAACACATGAAGATTTATTCTGTAACCTATGTAATAAAACATCGCCGTTTAATTGAATCAACCGCTTTACTGAATCAAAACAGGTGAAACAAACGTGATTCAATTAACCGGCGGTTACTGTATATGTGGTTCTAAATTTAAAATATATAATGAGAACGGTATATTACATTTCAGTTGCAAAACAGATAGAAAAGTTTTAAGAAGGCATTTATATTTTTAAAAAAATCAAATTGTAGGCAATCATTCGTCAGTAACGAAACTTCTTTTTTTCCTCTCTATGAAATAAGATACGTTTTACCATTATATACTGTGTATTTCATAGCATTAAATAGGCATTTAGAACAATTTCGATCAAAAAGGCAACATAATAACTTAAGACCTAGTGCTCCATAGGTCGCGTTTAATCTTATTTAATTGTAAAAGAAAGAAATTTTCTATCACATACCAATCCCAGATGCAACTAAAAACCCTTAGCTTCAGTTGGTCTTAGATTAGTTTTCTAGATGGTCATCAGTGGCGGCTGGTAGGTCAAAATTTAGGTGAAGAGGCAGTAGAGATAACAATGGGATACGAAAAAATTGTTATGTACGTATATATTCGATTCTGTATTTAAGTCCGTCGTGAGTTTTTTCTGCCAATTTAAACAGAGTTAATTTTATAATTATAAAAATGCAACTCGTTAAGAACTTGTAAAGTAAATCAGAAAAGAAGTTCATCTTAATAAATAATTTACCTTAGAAGTAATTAAAAAAGTAAAACGAAAATAGACTACATCTAATAATATGCAAATTATTTATTTCCAGCAATTTAAATAAAGAATACATTTAATAAGCCAAAATACCATTAGACGAAATCCCAACGAACTGGAAACAACCGTTTCACTTCTTTCTCCCTTGGTGAAGATATTTCTTATCAGCGGTTTGGGCACTTCACTTCCTAAAAAGCACTGTGCTTAACTTCACACATTGACGTCACTGTTGTCATGACAACCACGTCCTGATAAGTCCTGATAAGTACTGATAATCCTGATAAACTATTATTCTCTAGGGTGTCATACATAAACACAGGATATAGAAAGAGAGAGTAATTTGTTTAATTAATTTAAAAAAATACATAATATATTTTAAAAACCATTTCTTTTCACGCAGCACAGTAAACCGTATGAAGTTTATAGTTTGCTTTTCCGCATTAAAAATTCTCTTGCGGGAAAGAAAATTTAACAGAAAACTTCAGATTTTATAACATTAGGTTTGCCTTATATGGTAACAATGTAATAGAATTTGGCCAAAATCTAGTATAAGATACGCATAATCCAGAACAAAAATTAAAGAAGTTACTACAGGATTACTATAGGTGGTACTACAAAACAGCAAAACCTTCATGAATATAGTAATTAAAGCACTAGGCATACATCCATATGTAGCGAAACGGCGCGCGTCCGATAGTCCTCGAACCCTGGTCATCCGTGTACTAAGTGGTGATTAATCTCACACGTCTCGCATTAATTAACTTTTTTTGACATTAACTCTCATTTAAAAAAGGGCTGAATGGCTAGCGTTGTGGTCTTCAGTTCAGCAGTTCGCGGGTTCGACTCCGGCCTCGGGCTTGGGTGTTTGTAGTGGTTCGGAATCCACTTTAAGCAGTAGGTCCCGGTCTAATTATCACTCGTGTGCAAATAAAGACCGTACAGCAACAAACCAAACCAAGCCATTCAAAAAAGGTCTTCATTTTCCTATAACCCATAAAAACATGCCACATTAGTTAACTTTTTTTTACACTAACTCTCATTACAAAATGAAATCGTTTTTTTGTCTTTCTATAGCCTATAAACCTCTCAGCATAAAACTCATAAGCACTGAAGAAAAATGCATGCATGCAACATGGAGGAAACCTATGTGTAAGCAACTTTTACTGAAGCAAAGCATACGTCTATAATATTTCTTTGTATACTTCTCCATAACATTTTTCTGTTTGCTCACAAAATCTAAAAACATATAAATTTAGGAAAAAATTACTGACACAACTTTTCTTGATAAAACCTAACGCTTCTTAATGACAGACCCTACGGCATACACTTAAAAACCCATCTAAATATTAATAATGCAACAAGCATTCAAAACAATTCAAAAAACAAATACGTATGCCATTTTACATTCTAGCATCTTTTCAAAGTTACAGTGAATAAAACACGTAGTTTAAAATCACTTAAATGAAAAATCAAGGAAATTTGCGTGATTTGAATAATGAAGATAAATAAAGTGTAGCTCGCTACTCGCTACTCGTGCATTCGGAGAACACGCTTGTAAGAATTTAATTTTTAATTAAAATTTTGTTTCGTTAGATTAAAAAAACGATAGCAACGCTTGTTACAACAATAAAGTAATTAAAAATTTTATTATTGTTTAATATTTATAAAATTAATTAATTTATAAAAAAAATTATCCGAAGGAAAAATTAGCTGCATGTTGTTGAAGGAAATATCTCAATGCTTACGACAAAAAAAGGTGTTTTAAAAAAACGACAAAATACTCAAATAATATAATTGCGTAATTAAAGTAAAATTTAAAAAAAAGGCAACGTAATACAAAATAACATATCTTTACCTATCTTTATAAAAGTTATTATGCTTCGACATCAAATGGATTTTGACTTATAGAGAGCGACGAAATCAATTCTCGAAAAGACTAAATTTAACATAGAACAGCTCTTGACCTGACTCTGGAGTGAAACGCTTTTCTCCAAAAGTTTCTGTAAAAATGAGCGGAATTTCAATTTTTGCTATTTTAACAATGGGAGCAACAAAATGGACAGACTCGCGGAATTCCGGAAAATGGCGAAAACACCGGCGGTAGTGGAAGCGTAAGGGCTAACTGTTTTTCTAGAATAGAGATATGTGTTTTTCAGTACAAACGTACAAGTCGCTAAATATCAAAAAATTTTATGAAAGAAAAAAGCATGAATATTTTTTTCGATAATAATTAACTTAGTTCTTACTAACGAGAAATATTAAGAAAACGCAAAGAAAACTACGACAACAGAAATGAAAGAAACTTCATTTGGCAAAAGTAAGTTCTATGAAACAACACTGTTTGAAGGTATCCTAGATACGAACAACATGTAAATCTTAGTCAGTGAAATATGCAGCGCTTAACAGCTCTAACAAAGAACTCAAAGCATTTTTATGAGCTGCAATACGTTGCCATGACTACTCAAGTCTCTTTCGTCAGCTAAAAACCTATAAATATGTGCGAAAGACATCTTAATTGTGCTAGTTTTTAAATGTTTGGATAATAGTTGGTTAATCATTGAAACGAGTAAATGGAGTGACGAAAAATGAGCGACGCTGGTGTAATTTGATTCGTTAGATTAAATAGTTAAAAAGTATATTCATTTTTATGATGGGAGAATAAAGAGATTTGTATCACGGAGCAGTATATATAAAGGAAGGTACAATGTTTTTGCTAATTGAATTTAAGGTACAGACAGCTATAATCAATAATAGAGTAAACGGGGAATATTTAAGCTACAAATTGAAAAAGAAGTTAATTCTTGTCCATATTTCATATTTGTTACTTTTCATTTACTTTAATAATGTCTCATTTATTTCAAGTAGAAACTTGCTAAGTTATAAAATTACAAACGTTAAGCAACGATTAGCAAATCAAAAGAAAGACTAAACAGCAATATTCTAAATCGATAGAAACTATGCCATAATATTTTATAGGAATAAGCATATAAGAATATGAAAAGTGTGAACAAAACCCCGAAAAAATTTCAAGGTACACAAAAACCTTCACTTTTAAGTTAGCTTACAGCTTAGATTACTACTTGATGTTCAACAGAAATCCATGTGCAGGTGACTAGTAAGAAAAATTTAGTCTTTGGTTTGGTTTGTCACTCTAGAGGTCATTTTTTGCACACGACAGTTAATTAGACAGGGACCTACTGTTTAAAGTGAATTCCAAACCACTCTAAACATCCATGCCAGAGGCGGGAATTGAACCCACAACTACTGAACTGAAGACCAGAGTGCTAGCCAATTCAGCCAGCAACTGATTGTTATCCACAACATGGCCCAGCCAAATTCGTTTATCAAAAAAATGACGCATGGCATGCTAAAGGTTGCTTGCCCCCGATGTAATCGAGTGGAGATCAAAACTGATTAGTTCCTCTGTACATGCAAAGGCTTTTAATTGGCCCTGATATGATTTAAAAAGACATCTTATAGTATAAGATCATTATATCTTTTATATTCTTGCAGACAACTAAGTAAAAACAATTAAATTAAAATTCATTACTATTAAAAAA
>Ga0181466_1000795_pt1 | contig 11494 bp, 12 predicted proteins | sample InSIn4gowninarea_FD_119078 | JGI IMG/M metagenome (GOLD analysis project Ga0181466, IMG submission 119078) | Clean room microbial communities from NASA Spacecraft Assembly Facility at Jet Propulsion Laboratory, Pasadena, California, USA -... ... | reverse complement strand
CACCCCCTGTTATAAATGCAGCCTCTGTTGCCATTTTGTGTACACGAATCAACCTCGGATTTAGCTTTTGTTGTAAACGGGCAGCTACTTTTCGATATGCAGTTCAATTTGCTTGTGGTGTCGTATGCTTAAACAGGACTCGAACGAGCGACTTTGAATGCATCCTTTTGACGTGAGGGGGATTTATGTGTTACCCGCATACTGTTAGAATTAATCTATCCTCGGGTAGCACACCAAACGTCGGGAGGGCCTCCTCAACCTAACATTAGTCACTTCCCCAGAGACGAGGTGAAACTGATGCTTAATGGAAAACATGGGGGGCGTCTGCGGGGAAAGTGTAACATAGACCCCAATTACCGAAGCATTCGCAGGTGTTGCCTTGCTGTCGATATGAACCTCTTTCTCACATATCCTTTGGATCTGCTCGGATCGAGAGTGCAATCCATACGGGACCGTGCAGGGAAGAGGATGTGCATTCACTTCGATGAGTCGAGACACAAAGTAAGTGGCGAATGAAGTGGTGGAAGCTTTTGTACGAAAGCTTGGCATGATGCCAAGTCATTGGACGCATGGATGAGCGAAACATCAGAATAAATTAATGGTATCGTAGAACAGCGCAAAGTGCAGCAGGCTTGCTTGAGCCGTAAGGTATTACCACTAGCATAGTCTCTTCACCTCGTAGTAAGTCGTAGCTGTGTCAAGTTTCCTATTGTACAAGCAGATGGAGCTGATCATAACTCATGCTCAGCTCAATCAAAAAGTGCTCATTCTACCTCGATTCCCTCGCATATACCTACCAATAATATTGGTAGCATGCAAGGATCATACCTCGTGGCGCTGCTTTCAACCCCTAGTCAAACAGATCACCTGCCCTTTGTCTAGGGCCTCTAGACCTGACTGGCTGGTCAAAGAGTTCTTTGCCTGCATTTCTCTTTCCTCCATTACCAGTGCCAGTGCCAGTTGAAAAGCGATCAGGAAACAACTCTTTCACATCCGCACGCCCTTTAATGCTCATGCCTTGACTGGCTGACCCTTTGATGCTGAACCCGTCGTTCACATCGTTCGAGAAGAGCTCTTTGCCCGAGTTAACAGTCGTCTGCATAACACTCTTAGTGCTATCCATCGAGATACTCTTCCTGCCAAACCGTTCTATCAAGTCCTCTTCTAACCGCGTGTCGACCGCCTTGCTACGACGGTGGCTGCGGATCGGCGAGTTGTTTTGTGCAGCGAAGAGGTCAGCTTTGAGTTGGCGAGCCACACCTTGATTGGATTCGTACGATGGAGCGACTGCTTTGGGATCGGGTCGTTGTCCTCGGGGGAAGAGCTCCGGGTTGTCTGAGCGCATACCTGCAGTCGAGTCTGAGTAGTCACCAAACAACTCCCGACCTACGTTCTTACGCTTGGGTGGAGGACTGTCTCGGCTTCTGTATCCATTGCGCCGTTTCATAGGTCCATCATCTTCGCCCGAATCCGAGATCTGAATGGCATCTCCATTAGCTATAGGTGAAGCACTCCTTTGACGGCTTTTAGTGATTCGCGAAAACAAATCTCTTCCTCGCTCCTTTGGTTGTGTAGTAGATGGGGTATCATCGTACATGCTTGCTTCGAAGTCGTTTGTCGCCTTCCCACTATCGTCGTCGTGTCTCCGCCGTCTGTGTTCTCGGTCATCAAATCGCCTTCGCCGGTAGTCACCGTTCTCTCCTCTACCTGGTCGACTAGCTGCGAACTCTCGACGTGTTCGTTCTGTAGGATCTGCTTCGGGATGGAAAAGGTAATATCGACTAGCATGTCTCGCATCTTTTTTCTTCTTGTCGCCCACCACCGCAATTCGCACCGACAGGGTAAAGGCAGGCTTCGTGATCAAGGGTTTGGCTGTTCGAAGCTCAAGAGGGTTGTTTTGGATCTCGTCTGAGTCAATCGGAGACGCTACAAAGCCGAGCATCGCTCCTCGCGCATGCTCACTCGACTTATATACCAAGTTGACAGAAGTGTCGTCGATCCATTGAATGTATGGCTCCTTCCGCCGGTCGCCCTCACTAGGATAATAGTCGTTCGCATAGGTCTTGATGTCGCTGTCTGACATTTCATCTACCCCTTTGAGGTGCACTTTTTCCCAGCATGGCTCTTGTGCAGGATCTTCAAGGTAGATGGCTGGTATATCTCCTTCTTGAGCTTGATGTTCCATTGGCGCAAAGGTCGGCTCTTCTCCTTCCTATCATGACTCGTCAGGGTAGTTCAGCATATTGTTCGTCGAGGTCATACTTCGAGCATTTCGTCTTCTTCAATCGCCGGACCGTAATCGTCGACATCCATTTCTATGTCAATGTCCATTGTGTCGTCTCGTAGTGACACTATGGGGGTCATGGCAAGGGCCATCGGATATGAGGGTATCAGGCTTTAGAATATCGTGCAGCTTTCTAACGGGTGATAAATCGTGGGTAGATCGGTTGTGGGAGCATGGACGGACGGTCTAGTAGAATAGAAGTAATTGATGCCTGAATACTGTTACAGTCGTGTATTTGGTTGAGACCAGGGTTTGTAAGGTGTAGTTGAAGGGTTCGTAATTCGCGAAATTGTGAGGTTGGTCGAGTCCGATCACGACGAACTCAACTGCGCGTCACTTATGTGATAAATGTCGCGATCGCGTAGATCTCGCTATTATTTCTCTAGTTGCAAATTGTACAACTCCATGAATCGTCGATGTAGATAATGATGGTCGGTTTGTCACACCAATGTGCTCTTACGTACGTTTGCACGCAGAATAGTGCGAGCCAGGAGTTAGAATGAGGTCCAAACATTCCCTGCTTGGAGGGGTTGAGACCGGAACTCTACACGTATACGAGTTACGCTCTACAGATCTTCGTCTTCAAAAGAGTGGGTAACATTGTTGGGTAACACGCATTGTTGGGTATCATATCTATTTATTAATGTTCATTCCGCTTCATCGAGCGCCCAGTGTTTGTAATGCAGCTTGAAATTCTCGAATTGCTGTAGGAACATCTTCAAAGTTTAAAGCACTGATTGCCCATTTGGCATGCTTTTGTGCCTTCAACATTGCTGCCTCATCTACCACTACATTTGTGTGAGGCGTTGTCAACGATGCTGGCTGTGGAAGTGCTGCTGGAGGAGGTACGAAGGCAGCTCGCGCCGATGAATTCGATGGTGTGGGTACAGGAGAGTAAGTATTGGCAAGCGGTGGCTGAGACGCGTGGCTCTGAGGCACATGATGTGGTTGAGGAGCTACTTGCGGTATCACAGGTGGTATGGAACTAAAGGGTGATTGTCCTATAATCGGAGGCGGCATAAAAGAATCGAGTGCTGTCTTGGGCACCGTGGGCTGAGGCATAGCAAATGTTGTGGGTGGAAGGGGCAGATCAGGTCCTGATGTGTCTGTCGCGTTATCGGTTGGCGCCGGAGGTAGGTCGAATGGCTGCGATGCAAACGTCTCGGGAGCTGACGGTAATGTTAAAGACGTATCGGGTTGTGTTTCATCACCAGCGGAAGATGGCATTTGAGGAAAGTAGTTGCCACCTGTTGATGACTTCCTGTCCGGGCTTATTGGCGATATTCCTTTCGGCTGATTTGAATAAAACGCTTCCGTATCTTTTGGCATGGGTGATACAGCCGTGCTGGTATTTGTGAACACAGTTTCCTCCCCTGGCGGTGGCACAGACGATGCTCTTGAAGGATGTATGGACTCGTTGAGAAGCGACTGTGGTGCTAGACCTGCCTGGACGGAGTCTGTTACATCGGGAACCTCGATTACCGATGGCTGCCTGTGATTTGGAGCATTCCCATTCAGAGCCATCACTTCGGGGTCATTCGGGTCCAATGGCGGAGCTATACTTTCCAGTGTAGGCTCTGGTGTAGGGTTGGTCAGGTTAGGATCCTCGCCATTCTTCAAAGCTTTGGCGATACGTAGAGCGTGGAATTTCCCAAATTTGATCTTTTTGTGCACCTCCGGTTCGAGGGGACCCCATATTTCTAGCAGTTCAAAGAAGGTGGCTGCTGCTTGATATGTATCTGCCGTCTGTCTCGTAGCTTTGTTTGCTCTCATTGCGTTATCTGCTCGATTGAAGGTGTCCTGCGCGAACTGTTCGACCACAGCTTTGCCAGCAATATCGTCTGTTACTGTCTCATCGGCTGCATGTTCGTTCTTGAACTAACGACCAAGTCAGCTGGACAGCTCTCCTTAGCAGATATGGCACTCACTCTTTCCAGCTTGTCCATAAGATCAGTGGTATATGTGAGGGCATCCTGATCAACACTGTGCAAGCCTTTCTGCAGTATTTGTTGTGCGATCCAGTAGTTACCTGATACACATCAATATCAACAACTCTTTCACCATGAACACTGCGTACACCAATATGCTATCACTGGTTTCGCATTCTCTAGTTGAGCAGCCCGCAGTGCGAACCGGCCGACATCTGCTGACTTCAAGGAGGGTGGTGGTTGTCCTGACATCGTTCCTGAGGTATTAGCTACTTTGAACTGCTCATTTGGACAAAATGAGTCTACGAGTAGTGTTCAGATTGCGACTCGTGGTTGTTAACAAATTAATAAGATGCCCTGAGATATGCGGAGAAGCAACTATGACATCGTCGTCTACCCGCATGGTTGTGGCTGGCGCAGAGCTTGAATCCCAGCAGCTTCTACAGTACTGTGAAAACCTTCCCACCACTCTGCTCACACGTGAGGCACTACGGAGTATGCTGTACTGATGTCAACGATGTACAGTTGCAAAGTGTCTGTATCCTAGTCAGACTCTGGTTTGAAGACGAACCGGCCGAGCATCAAGTCTTATCAGACTACTACTAATAGCTGCCTCGACCCTCGATTGCTAGTATTTATTGTGATTGGCCCAAAAACAACATCCAGTCTTTTCATTGTCCATCAATGTCCTTCAATTTCCATTCTTCTAGAGATTGTTTCACTCAACCGCTGTCCTTCTTGTACACGCTTGCTAATCTTCGATAAATTGTGCATATGGCTAATGGACAGGTCCCGGCCATTCTGGTCGCCCGATTTTTGAAAGCCCACCATTTCAACCAGGTAGCATTATATTTATTCATTTCATTACATCTCTAACAGTAGACCAGACACTCGAGACTTTTTTGAAGGAAGCAAATCTCTCAGAAAACCTCGTGACACTGAGTCACGAAAATTGGACACTCGAAAAACTGCTCGAAGAAAAGATACAATTCGACACTAGCCTGAATTTCGAACGGAAAGATAATGATGTTGTCCAAGGCTGGACTCGGCCAGCGCCATCAGTTCCTCGTGAACCAGAACCACAGACCAGCACCAATGTACTATGCATTACAGGCGATTCTGCATCAAATACCCTGTCTATAACAACAGCCGACAACTCCTGCAACTTCATCGCCGGAAGTGATGCCTCAACAAGACGAATGATCTCCTTTAAGGCTGACAGTCCAATTCTATCAACAAAATTTCTGCAGTCGGGCAAGTTTCTTATTTCAACATCCATGTCCGGCAAAATCATGCTTCACGACATAGGCAGCCAGCGCCTTATCGCTGAACGTCGTGACCATACCAAATGGGTTGTCAACCTGGCAACGCATATCCTCGCAGACCACCATATCTGCTTGGTCGCAACTGCAGGCTGGGACCAGAAAATTCACGTCTATGCTCTCACCTTGAATTCAGATCTTTCACCCATAGACAAGGAGATTCCACCCCCAGTTCACACCATTGCACTGACGACGAATCCTGAAACAGCCATCTTTGTCACAAACCCAGATGTTGGCACTCTTCACCTCGTTTTCTCACGCCGTGACTCTAGCTTTCTGTACTATCACCAAATTGATATCTCCAGTTCCACTCGACCTACCATCTCGATTACGGATTGCGGACGGCAGAATCTAGCCCCGCACTCTAATGCTTGGGTCGCTTTTACGCCTTCCGCACTGGCTCTACACCCGAACGATCCGACTTTACTGGCTATCGCTACATCACATCTCCCGTACCTGAAAGTCATTATTGTTCGTCTGCTGTTTCCCTCAACTGGGTCGCACGGCGACTCGGAAGTAGCGAACACTGCCCCTGCTTCCGCTGCACGCGCTTCGTTGGCACTGCAGGATCGTGAAGATGCAGCCATATCTCTGCAGGTCAGTACACAGGCTCCTCAAACTCCGTATTCGACACCACAGATTGCATGGCGGCCTGATGGGTCAGGGGTATGGGTTAACGGAGACGACGGTGTGGTTCGAGGTGTGGAAATCAAAACTGGCAAGGTCGTTGCCTTGTTACAAGCACATGAGGCTGGAAGTAAAGTGCGCACACTCTGGGCTGGTCGTGTTGGCGACAACGAGCACAGTAAGGAAGTCTTAGTGAGTGGAGGCTTTGATAGGAAGGTCTTCATATGGAACATCGAGAGCTGAAGCTGACGGTGGAACGACGGCCATCAAAGTTTCCTCTGCGCAACCACTTTCCCACTTGCAGCCACTTGAAAGCATAGAACTATGGCTATATAAAGTACCGACTCCACCTGCATTAGGTTTTGAGCAGGTCACGGTGGAGTGGATATGCCCAGAAATACAGATGTCCCAGGCCAACCCCTGTCACAGCTTCTCGCCACCTCCACGATTTTGTTTCAACCATGCGAATCATTGTTACCATTCAGTTTACCGCTGCTTGTGTTAGTACAGTCGTTCATACACATAAGCCTGGTTCTTGTGGAGCATCGAGACCCATTGCAACATGAAGAAGGCCCAGCCAGTGAAGTATACTGAGGTAACCTCACGGTCAATAAATGCTCTGGCAACGTTCACCAGAGGATGGGGGACTCAAGGTCCGAACGTGTAAAACCAGCCAGTTTGCTAGACTCTTAGCACCGTTTTTATCGCAAAAATCTATTACGAGTCACAATTTTGATTAGAGACGACCTCTATCGACAACAAAACGAAAGTGAAAACGGCCTCAGCATGGGTGTCAGTGGCATCATGACCTCAAACAGCATCGATGACCACAGCATCAATCGCAAACCCGAGATCGTGATCGTCGGTGGCTCCCTAGCTGGACTCTTCGCTGGCGTCGCTCTCAAGACACATGGCTACAACACCACCCTACTGGAACGCACACCCCTTAGCATGTTCCACAATCAAGGAGCAGGACTTCGAACTACCAGAGACCTAATCGGCTTCTTCAGACGGTACGAAAGGACCGGAAAACCTATCACTGTTCCCTGTTCCAAGCGCCCATACATAAATCGGAAAGGTGATGTTTTCCACCAGGATCCCATCCGGGAAAACATGGCTAGCTGGGCTCACTGCTACTACCTAATGCGAGCGAATTACGATCACACCAGTAGTCCTCACGTACCCAGGTCAGATCTACCAGAAGAAAGACCTACTGACGGGAAGGTTACATATCGTCACAGTTGTACAGTAACTCATATCATCGAGGAAGGTTCCAAAGTGCGAGTATACTACAAACGAAAACGCAACGACCGATTCGAGGGTACGGAGTCAATATTAGCAGACCTAGTCATTGGCGCTGATGGCGCAAGCAGTAAAATTCGTCAGATCCTGGAACCAAGCATCGTACGCACATATACTGGTTACCTCGCCTTCCGAGGTACAGTGCCAGAAGCCGAAGTTTCAGAAGCTGCGCTCGCCGTCTTCCGCGAGCAGATGTGTTTCTACCATGGTCCCTCCATCCAGTACGTCTCATACCCTATCGTCGGCGAAAACGGCAACACAGAGCCAGGACACCGATTATTCAACTTCGTCTGGTACGCCAACTTCGCCGAAGGTACAGCCGAGCTCGACAAGATCATGACCGACAAGCACGGACGTAAGAGACACGTCACAATCCCACCTGGCATGATGTCTCAAGATGCACGAACACTTATGAAGCATAAAGCCGACACAACCCTCCCACCACAAATGGCAGAGCTAGTACACAAAACAAAAGCGCCGTTTGTGCAGTGTATCACTGATGTGATATCTCCGAAAAACTTATACATGAATGACAAAGTGGTGCTCATCGGCGATGCGCTAGTCGGCCTCCGACCACATGTATCGCAGGGCACGAACTTGGCCGCACGTAGCGCCACAGCGTTGGTCGACTGGCTCGACGGCACAATCAGTCGCAAAAAATTTGTGACACAAATCATGTCGCGCGCGAGACTGATGCAGGCCAGAAGCATGAGGCTGGGACATAGCAGCCAGTTCGAAAAGCTGCCTGTTGAGCAGTATATCGCGGATCGAAACGCGGCGCTTGCGAAGGGTATGGATGAGGTGTGTCCAGCGTGGGCTTTTGAGGGGATTGACGACATATGAGTGTTTTGTCCTTCAACTGGTATTAAATGTGCGGACTTTCACAACGAACATAGTAATAAATTCCGCTGTTTGAATGTTATGTACTGGCCTACAATCTCCATCCTCCATGGATGCAAGGTGCATACGTAGCTGATCATACCACTCCATCTTCCCGCGCATAAAGAAAAAGAGCCATCCGCCTCACATATTACATCCAAGCGCCTACTTATCTCCCACACCCGCCCCAACAACCCGGGAGCACCTCAGTTCCAACCTCAACAAGGCACGATAACAAGATCTGTAAGCCTATCCTCACCCTCACCAATCCATCAGACCGATGGTTCTGCCTGCACAATGCCCACTCTTCCAAAATTGTAGCCGGTATCAATGAAAAGCGTATAGTCAAACGATACGAATGAATCACTCGAGTTGGGTTTGCGATTGGTTCTGCGTAGAGCATTCAGGGAGCTCGGAGTACTTGGGTTTCTTTGTCTTTCGGATCTTGTCGAGAGCTGGGACGGAGGTGTTGAGGGTGTAACCTTCACGAGCACAGTTGGTTAACAAACCTGGGCGGTCGTGTTGTGTACACAGCAGAATCAACTTGACGTGGTTAACAGCCTCCAACCTCTTCATTGAAGATGTTCACACAGCATTTTGAAGCGATCAGGGGAAAAGGGAAATTATAAACTGCATTTTCGAAGATAAACTTTGCACAACCAACAAAACACCTCATCGGGATCATTGTGGTTTATTGGTAGAACATCTCAGAAGCTTCTTGTCAATGCCGACTTGGTAGCCAACCTCGTCATCAAGGATTAGCTCAGGAGGACTCCCGGCTACTGCAAAGCTACGCAGCATTGAACTCGTCGTAGAATCACGGAAGGTGCATAAGGTAGTAGTTCGATCATTTGGAAAGCGTACCGTTCGACGTCTTCGATGCTCAAGTTACTCACATCCTGGCCAGAGCTTACGTTGTGCCCGTCGCATCGAGCAGATCATGGGGTAGGAACATTCTGAAGGAAAGTGTTTTGACCATTCTGCTATTTTTCTGCTGCGATGAGGATGGTTGCGCATATCGGAAGTAGCATTCTAGACGAACATCGTAGCTGAGAAGGACATAGGAATCTATTCTCAACGTGCTGTACTGTAGTCTGAATGAACTGCGCATTTGAAGAAAGTGGCTTGATTGTGTATGCACTGGGTGTGCCCCGGAGACAAGTTATGTGATCGCCTACCACGGCTACACCAAATCAAAGCTAGGCGCAATGTCCGGGTCGTAAATGCCGGAAACTTGGGCAAAATCGCACGACGGTATAGGCACACCTCATCGCACATCAAAAAACATCTTCCTCAAAATACTCTCCTTCAGAATGTTCGCAATGATTCTTCCTCAAAGTTCTGCAGCAAGGCAGGACAGTGTTGAAAAATGAAAATGTCGCTGCTTTCATCGTCACTGAGGATCTGGTACTTACTCAGGACGGGACTATTGGTACAGCCATCAATGTCTATGCTTGAATGCGAGCTTCTGACTATTGATGAACATCTACTTCATGCTTGTGCAACCACTGAGGAGTACTCAGAGTTGCTCAATGCAGTCAGTCTTACTGATATTCGTCAGAGCATTGCAAACATTGCAGTTTTGTGAAGAGAATTTACTATGCAGAGGTGCATTTGATGACTGGCACAACAAACCTGTCGCGATCAAGCTGCCGTGAGCACTCCAGTTCAGACGACACATGCGTTTCCATCATCCCTTCTCGTTAGCAATCCAAGACCTCAACAACGACAAGAAACAAAAATTTCAAATCGCTGTGGTTTTTGGTTGTTCACGAAGTGATCTGATACTACTTCATTGAGCCGATCACAAGCTCGCAGAAGGCGGCCATTCGAAAGTGAGGTCCAGGTCTGTCAGTACTCTGAACATTTTCACAGTCTACTCGTCGTCGGTCGCTTCAACAAACCATGGGAGAGAACCTGCACCAAGATGATCCGACCACAGTTTGAAAATCTTGGGAGCATGTTTCCAGCTCCAAGTGCAGTTTGAGGTCGCCCAGTGTGGTGCTTCTTGCTCCGACCACTGGTAAACCTCTCGACACCTGGCCCATGGAGGGGCAACCCGACCTTCCCGCACATGTTGGCACTGTAGGCCACGTTTGCGGCGAGAAAAACTCACCTGCAGCGCCACACACTTGCTGAATCTGTGGTTGCCCACACCGCCACAACAAAGGTAGGTCTGCGGAGTTCGATACTCTCGCCATTCCTTGCCTTGTGTTTCGACTCGGACTTCCACATCTTCGGCAAAACCAACTTTCCTCTGCACAGGGCGGTCAGCCTTTGGGAGGCCTTCCACGACACAACCACAAGCGACACCCGGCAAGCGACCATCGACGCAAAGTCGAGGCTGCTCTTGGGCTTCCTGAGCTGCGTCTCCAGTGTTGTAGGTGACACCGGGCCCACCGCAAAGGTTGCACGAGGCTTCCCTCAGAACTGTTTTGAGGCAGCTCTTTAGCTTCCTCAGATTCTCGACCCTCTTAGGTGGCAGAGTACGACCTGGGTGAACGGTCTCGGGTGCGACAGCCGGCAGCTAGCCAACTCTCTCAGCCCTCGATTCATCGACACCTGGTCTCGCACCCGCTCTTTCCTTCGTGGGATTCCCAAGAGAAAGTGATTCCACTAAGCCAGACACACCTCTGGTCTTCTTTTTCTCCGTCTTGACTTGGGCCTGACCAGCACGAACTGGCAAGAAAGTCTTAGCAAGTCTTGGGAGCCGGCTTCCACTTGCGTAGGCAGCGTCCCGATTGTAGCTAAAGACCTTCTTACCCTGTTCGGTTAGAGAAGGCAAGGCAGAGACGGGTGTGAGAGGTGCGAGTTCCTCAACCTTGTCGGCACCGACGGCGTGCAAAACCGGCGAGCTGGCAGGTGAGGACTGCGCTTTCTTGGCGACTGATGAGTTGCGAAGCCAAGGTCTAGACCGAGACTCGCGCTTCTCGCGCCTGGATGAGGAGGAGGAAGGGGGTGGGGGAGGGGGAGGATTACCAGCTGCGTCAGACATGGCCGAAACCACGTCGAACTATCGTTAGTAACCTGGGTAGGGGATGTACCTGTTAGCTGATGATCGATGCAGTGAGGTGCAGGATATTGACAGTGTTGAAACCAGACTCACCACAAAGAAGAGACACACCTGAAATCAAGTGTGGGAGTTACGACAT
>Ga0181466_1000639_pt2 | contig 11510 bp, 10 predicted proteins | sample InSIn4gowninarea_FD_119078 | JGI IMG/M metagenome (GOLD analysis project Ga0181466, IMG submission 119078) | Clean room microbial communities from NASA Spacecraft Assembly Facility at Jet Propulsion Laboratory, Pasadena, California, USA -... ... | reverse complement strand
CTTTACCACCCAGTCTAATTTTTACAAAACGCAGGCACGTTACCGACAGGCCAATCAGGTATATGAAAGAAATAAAATGCTGCTTGAGAAAAAAGTGATTGCACAGGTAGAGTACGATCAGTCGTACACAGATCTTCAATCTGCTATTGGAGACATGAGTACTGCCCGTTCTCAATTGAGTAAGTCAAAGATCAATTTAACTTTTGCCAAAATTATTTCACCCATTGACGGTATTGTAATATCTAAATCAGTAAATGTAGGACAAACCGTTGCGGCAAGTTTTAATACCCCAACTTTGTTTACTATTGTCAACGATCTTTCCAGAATGGAAGTAATTGCAAGTGTGGACGAAGCGGATATCGGGCAAGTAAAAGAAGGGCAAAAAGTGGTTTTTAATGTAGATGCCTATAGTGAAGAAGAGTACGAAGGGAAGGTAAAACAGATTCGGTTGCAGCCTACCATTCTTCAGAATGTAGTTACCTATACAGTAGTAATTGATGCTGCCAACCCGGAAAAGAAATTAATGCCTGGAATGACCGCTAACATTACCATTATTATGAATGAGCGTAAAGGCGTAGTAAAGGTTCCTGCTGCCGCTTTGAATTTTTTTCCTCCCAAGGAGTATAAAAAAGAGTTTCGTGAGCATCTTCCTGATTCAATTAAAGAAAAATATTCGAAAGAGGATAAGGGGGCATCTAAAAAGGACTTTAGGAAAAGTTCCCGTAAGGGAGATAAGAAAATAATATGGGTTAAGGACGGAGAAGTTTTTTATCCTGTTCGTATCACTACCGGATTATCCGATGGGTCGATGACAGAAGTTGCAGGTAATTTAAAAGAGGGTGACGAGGTAATGATAGGAGCGGTGCAACAGCCTAAAGATAGCCCAAATCAGCAGAACCCACTTGTTCCTAATATGAAGAGAAGAAGGTAATACATACACTATGGCATCTACTATAATTGTAAAAGATCTTGTCAAAACCTTCCATATGGGAGATGTGGAAGTCAAAGCTTTACGAGGTATCAATGTGGAAATTGAAAAAGGGGAGTTTATGGCCATCATGGGATCAAGCGGTTCGGGAAAGAGTACCTTTATGAATATATTGGGATGCCTGGATGTGCCTACCAGTGGAGAGTATATTCTCGATGGAGTGAAAGTTAATTCCCTTAATAAAGATCAACTGGCAGATCTCCGAAATAAAAAAATTGGATTTGTTTTTCAGTCTTTTAATCTTCTTTCAAGAACTTCTGCACTTGAGAATATTGAGTTGCCCCTGATTTATAATAATACATTGTCTCCGAAGCAGAGAAGAGAGAAAGCCTTAGATGCATTGGATATAGTAGGGTTATCTTCTCGTGCCTCACATATGCCCAATCAGCTTTCCGGAGGTCAGCAGCAAAGGGTGGCTATTGCCCGTTCATTGGTGAATGAACCGGTGATACTTCTGGCAGATGAACCTACAGGAAATTTAGATACGCAAACAAGCTTTGAAATTATGGATATCTTTCAAAAGCTGCATCAAAAAGGAATTACCATTATCCTGGTTACGCATGAGAACGATATCGCTTCGTTTGCTACCTCTAATATTATTTTCAGAGATGGTATGATCCGGGAGAGACTGGTAGTGAAGGAACGTAAAGTTGCTGTTGAAGAAGTTAAATTATTTTTATCACAAAATAGACAGACAATAATATGAATCCGGTTGATCTGTTAAGGCTGGCCTTGAACTCTCTCAAAAGAAATAAATTGAGAACCTTTCTGACAATGCTCGGAATTATTATTGGAGTAGGTTCAGTTATTGCCATGCTTGCCATTGGTAACGGATCTAAAGAAAGTATACAGGCACAGATTGCAGGACTGGGTACGAATGTGGTGATCGTATTTCCGGGATCCACCAATACAGGTGGAGTGAAGGGCGATGCAGGTTCTTCTCAATCCTTAACACAGGAAGATGCAGATGCCATTAAAAAGAGATGTCCTTCCATACAATATGCAAGTCCAATTGCCATGACCCGCGGTCAGGTAGTAGCAGGTTCTAAAAATTGTCGTTCTGCTATTTATGGAGTTTACCTGGATTATTTTCCCATTCGAAACCTGAAGGTAGTAGATGGTAATTATTTTACTGAATCGGATGAACGATCCGCTTCAAAGGTATGTGTGCTTGGACAGACAGTGGTAGAGGATGTATTCGAAAAGGATGCAGAAGTGCTGGGAAAGTTTATCCGTATCAATAACATTCCTTTCAAAGTGATTGGCATTCTTGAGAAGAAAGGTCAGAATACTTTCGGGCAGGATCAGGACGATGTGGTGATCACTCCATTTTCTACGGTTCAAAAGAGAGTATTGGCCAGTAATTATGTGCAGCAGATTCTCTTATCTGCTACTACTGAAGAACTGATTCCGCGTGCGACCGACGAAGTGACCTTGTTGCTTCGTGCCAGACATAAGACAAGAGAGGGAGACGATTCGGATTTTTCTATTCGAACTCAAACAGAGATTGCCAGTATCGTAGGCTCCACTTCTGCTGTACTTACCATTCTGCTTGCAAGTATAGCCAGTATTTCTTTGTTGGTAGGTGGCATTGGTATTATGAACATTATGCTTGTATCGGTTACAGAACGGACAAAGGAGATAGGGCTCCGCATGGCAGTAGGAGCGAAAGGCAGTGATGTATTGATGCAATTCCTTATTGAAGCGATGTTGATGAGTTTATTGGGAGGGCTGTTAGGGATAGCCCTAGGCTTGCTTGCTTCTTACTTAGTATCCAATCTTTTGCAATGGCCGGTTGCTGTTCAGCCGGCTTCTATTGTTATTTCATTTGTGTTTTCGGCAGGTATTGGAGTCTTCTTTGGTTGGTATCCTGCCAGAAAAGCAGCACAACTCAATCCTATTGATGCATTGAGGTATGAATAATTTTTGAAGTTAAAACAGAATAGAGGATTTGAACCCTTTTGATCCGGATTGATTCTTATTATTTTTTTCTCGACTTTTACGCTTATTTAAAAATTAAGTAAAGGATACTTAGATTTATTTTTATGAGGGCACAACTACGATTTTACCTATCCATTTTTATATATTTAACCGGCATAATAAGTTCTAATGCACAATATGTCACCATACCCGATGTAAATTTCAAAACGTTTCTTGAAGAAGCATATCCAACCTGTATGACTGGAGGAATGCTCGATACTACTTGTTTTGAAGTGGAAAATGATACCATGTTAGTCATAGCGTATAAAAATGTTAGTGACCTTACGGGGATTCAGTATTTTGATAGTGTGCGTTTTTTGGTTTGTATTGGGAATCCAATCAGTTCTCTTCCATCATTACCCTCTTTATTAAATCATTTCATTTGCAATAACAACCAATTGGTAAGCTTGCCATCATTACCTTCTTCGTTGGAAGTTTTACTTTGTCATAACAATCAGCTTACTAATTTACCTCTGTTACCTCCTTCTTTATATGAACTGCATTGTTATAACAATAAACTGAGCAATTTGCCCGAACTGCCCACGGCTTTAACCTATTTAAATTGTTCTAATAATCTTTTAAGCAGTTTGCCTTCTTTGCCTGCTTCCTTAGAACAGTTAGACTGCCAATATAATCAGTTAAATAGCCTGCCTGCATTACCCCTTGTTGTACAGCGAATATTTTGCCATGACAATTATTTAGTTGAATTACCCAATTTACCTTCTTCGTTGACCTGGCTGGATTGTAGAAATAACCTCCTAGAGAGTTTACCTCCATTACCTTCGGAATTCTTAGAATTGTACTGCGATCATAATCAGCTTGCCTGCCTCCCCTTATTACCCAATAGTATGGGAGTCTTGCATGCATCAGGTAATTCTATTATATGTCTTCCAAATTTACCAAGCAATTCAAATTTCTTTTCAAATATTGGGCATGAGGTATGCGATGCATTTGAATATACGGGTGGATGCACTTCTTATCCGCTTATTACAGGAACCATATTTGTTGATGCAAATTCCAATGGCGTTCAGGACCCGGGAGAAGATGGGTATGCCAATGCTAAGTTAGAAGTACAACCTGGGAATTATATCCTGACTGCAGATAGCCTTGGTTTTTATTCCATTCTCATGGATACCGGCACTTATTCTATAAATGTAAATTCTTCTTATCCTTATTATACCATAGCCCCTGATGCGCATACAATAACCGCTAATTATGGACAGACCTATGCATCGAATGATTTTGCACTGCAACCTACTGCTAGCATCATGGATCTTCAGGTAATTGTGACACCAGGAGGAATGGTAAGATCCGGTAGAAAAAAAGCATATTATGTAACCTATAAAAATTCAGGGACTACCACATTAAGCGGTAGCGTTCAACTGGAATACGATACTCATTTGAATTACACAGAAACAATCCCTCTTTTTACAAGTCATGTAGGGAATCTTCTAACCTGGAACTATATGGATTTGAAACCTGGAGAGACAAGAACAGCCATAGCGTTTTTTATTCCTCCTGTATCTACCATTGTTGGAACAGAAATTAGCTTTACAGCAAAAGTATTTCCGGTAATCGGAGACGAGACTCCACTCGATAATGAAAGTTCTTTTGTTCATAGTTTCAAAGATGTGTATAGTGCTACGTTTAAAGAAGTAAGTCCTCTGTCGGATATTACTGTGGATCAGATAGCCGATCAGGACCCTTTTACCTATGTAGTGCATTTTCAGAATACCGGTGCCGATACTGCTGTAAGGGTCATTGTTAAAGATACCTTGGATATCAATTTTGAATTAGTAGAAATACAAACACTGGCAGCCAGTCATCCTTATACATTTAAAATGAAGAATGGTTCCGCCATCTGGATTTTTGATGCCATCTTACTGGTTGATAGCACTCGCAATGAGCCCTTGAGCCATGGTTTTATTAAGTATAGAATAATTCCGAAGAATACCTTGGTAGCAGGAGATGAGATACGGAATACCGCCCATGTTTTTTTTGATTTTATGGATTCGGTTCAAACCAATACCACTTTCAATAAAGTTATTAGTAAGCCCACAGGGATTAAAAATCAAAATACAACATCAATTCAGCTGGATGTATATCCCAATCCTTCCCAAGGAGAAGTGACGATACACTGTTCTCTAAAAGAGATGGGCACAATAAAGGTTTTTAGTGCAGAAGGAAGAGTTGTGTACATAAGGGAGGATGCGGATCTTGTAGTACCGGTAAACATAGCACTTACTAATGAACAAATGGGAATTTATTATGTGCAGGTAATAACCGGCGATCAGGTAATTACAAAAAAAATAGTATTGAATTAATTTTTTACTGCCCTATTGAAAAGGCCGGGGAGCGATCTTCGGTTTTTTTTTGATTGCTCTACTGGGTAATATTTTTTAATTGATTCCTCTCTTTTTATTATATTTAATAAAATTTAAAAAAATAGCCGCATGAAATCTGACAAGATCCGCTGTACCTGGTGCCTGAAAGATCAGCTGTATATGGATTACCACGATAAGGAATGGGGAAGACCTGTTCATGATGATACCCATCTTTTCGAAATGATCAATTTGGAAGGTGCGCAAGCCGGATTAAGCTGGCATACGGTCTTGAAGAAGCGGGAAAATTATCGGAAAGCCTTTGACGATTGGAATGCGGTCAAAATTGCAAAATACAGCGAGGTAAAAATTGAAAAGCTGCTTCAGAACGAAGGCATTATTAGAAACCGCTTAAAAGTACATGCTACAGTTGGCAATGCCAAAGCATTTTTACAGATACAAAAAGAGTTTGGAAGTTTTGATAAATACATTTGGCAATTTGTAAATTATAAAACCATTGTTAATCACCCTCTGAGTTTAAAAGGCCTGCCAGCTAAAACCAAAGAATCCGATGCAATGAGTAAAGATTTATTGAAAAGAGGATTTAAGTTTGTAGGCTCTACTATTTGTTATGCCTATATGCAGGCAGTAGGAATGGTAGACGATCATATGGAAGATTGCTGGAGAAAGAAAAAGGGTATTCAGTAAATATTTACAGGATGCAGCTAGCTTGAAGGAGAACAACATAAAGAAAACATAAAGCCGGAATTTCCCGGCTTTATGTTTTCTAAGAGACAATTAATTTACCTTTTCATTCTTTCCAAATACACAATTCGCTTGGTGAAAGATCCTGTAGACGTACTGGTAGTAGAATTAATGACCCAGCCTTCAACAGCCAGGCCGTTTAAAGTTTCGAGAAACTTTTTTTCATCGTTAGAGGTCTCAGTAGATATGGATTTTATTTCTGAATTGACATTGATAATGATTGCATCTTTTTTAAAAGTCTCATAATATTGAATTGTAGCATACTCTTTTTTAGGTTCTTCGGATTTAAAGGCAAAGAGGAGCGTAGTGATAGTTACCGCGGCAAATAGGAAAATAACTGTAGAATAATTTTTCATAGCGTTTTTTTTAGGTGTTTGTATAATGAATAGGAATGAATTCTTTTACATACTGATTTACTGAAATGGCCGCTTTATCTGTTTACGTTTTTAAATTTCTGAAGTTGCGTTAAATACTTAGCTGTGGATAAGAATGGGTGGTAAAGAAAGCAGGAGTGAGCCAGATTTTCTGCTTTAAGAATTGTAATGGCATGAAAATCAGATTTTCCTATGTATATTATAATAAAAGATTTATTTTTATGTACTTGAAATTTTTACGAGTTTAAAATAAAGAACCGAATTACTATCCGGTAATACATATACAGTAAAATTCAACCAGCTATGAAACCCCTGTTAATTTCACTATTAATTGCACGATCACTTTGTGCTTTTTCTGAACCTACCAATCTCAAACCCGGAGATATAGCAATCACCGCTTTTAATTTTCAAGATCCAGACCAGTTTTCTTTTGTGACTTTCGTTGACCTGAATCCAGGTACCATTATTTATTTTTCCGATTGCGGATGGAAAGAGGATAATTCTTTTAGAGAAGGTGAAGGGCTAATAACTTATACCGTTCCCGATCCCGGGAAGAAAGCATTTGAAGTAACGACCTATCCATCAGATCCCGGATTTCAAACAGCAGGAATAGGAGGTTTCTTTGGTTTCTCTGTAGATGGGGATCAGATACTTGCTTTCCAGGGAAGCTTTACAACGCCAGAATTTATTTTTGCAATTACCAACAACAATGCTTCATGGGAGCCTACGGCTGTAGATAATAACACGACTGCCTTGCCTCCCGGCCTTACCAATGAAGTGAATGCAATTGCATTGAACAAGTCCAACAATAGTCGGTATAATTGTAGTCTGGAAATGGGAAATCAAAGCGATCTCTTAGTTGCAATGACCAATGCTTCCAATTGGATTCAAGGGGCAGGAAGAATCATGCTTCCTACAGAATGCTTTAAGAGTGCTTTACCAATACACCTTGTTTCTTTTGAAGTAAAATTATTTCCAGAGTACAATCGAATAGAATTTATTACATCCAATGAAAGCAATGTTCGGGTGTATGAATTGCAACGATCGGATAATGGAGTTCATTTTAGTTCCATTGGTTTTTTAAAAGCGGAGAACCGTAAAGAGCCAACTACCTACTATTTTTTGGACTACTATCCGCATAGCTGTTATTATCGACTAAAAGAAATGGATACGGATGGTCATGAGGTCATATTTAAGTCAACGTTTGTTTCCCGTGATACACAGGAAGTAATTGGCTATTGTATGTATGATCTTAATGGGAAAGTAAAAGGAAGCGGTGAGGGTTCTTATTTGCAAGAGGAAGGTGTTTTAGCTGAGGTGCGCTTGCTTGATCCAGGTATGTATTTTGTAAAGTTAATTACAAGAGAAGGTTGTGTAATTAAAAAAGTGTATAATGAATGAATAAAATAATTCTTGTTCTTCTCAAAGTCTCTATACGAGATGTATGAGGGAGGAGTAAGAGGCATATACGTCAGGTTAAGGTAAAACTCGGCTAAGAATAAGCATATACTGTTTACAATCATCTTTTTCTCTTTCATTAGCTTTCTTGCTCAGGCCGCAGGGCCTCGTTCCCATATCCGCGATTTACTTTCAAGCCGCACAACCCACGCCGCTAAAGCCCAAAGCTTGAAAGAAAATCGCTCCTATGGGAACTGGTATCGTTTTTTTTTGCAAGCTTCGCTTGCCCCTATGTTTTTTGTGACAATTTTTAGCCTGACGTATATGGGGTAAGAGGTCTGAATTTTTTAATAGATACACAAAGTGCAAAGATGCCCTTCGTCTTAATTATACTCTTTTAAGTAGGTAAAAGGTATCAAATATAAATTTTACTTAAATTATGGAATAACTATCTAAGGCCACACAATCCACTACAAATCTCACTTGGAGAAATTTTTCTATCCACTAGTTTTAATTCCAGCAAAGTATCCATGACACTTTCGAGTGTTGAAGCTTCTACGGTATTTCCGGTAGACCATTTAGTGGCAGAGAACCATTGTTGAACATCGTTTTCCTGAAGAGAATACCTTGAGGCAATAATAGGAACGGCATTGGCTGCATGCATTAGATCTTGACAAGACTCGTTGATAATTTCCTGCATTTTTTGAATTTCATTTTTGTACATACTCAATGCACGATCACTTGCAGCAATTACAAAGCAGGGCCAGGGAGTGGGGCGTTCATCTATTCTTCGGAACAATCCTGCATCGACCAAAGGTTTGGTCATGAATTTTTCCCACATAAAGATATCGGCCTTGTTATTTTTGAAAGCATCTATCGCGCCATCCAGGTTATTGACTTTTATAAATTGTTCTTCTTTCAACTTCCAGCCTCGCATTTTGGCATCTACATAGGCCATGAGGTGAGATCCCGAACCGAACCGGCTGATAGCATATCTTTTGCCTTTTACCTCTTCTATGGTTTGAAAGTCTGACTGTGCGGGAACATGTATTCCCCATACAAGAGGAGAGGTAACGTACCACTGAATAATTTTAGATGGATTTCCTTTGAGTATATCCGACAAAATTCCTTCTGTAAGCAGCACTGCGATGTCCAACTCTCCGCTTCTTAAGTCTGCACACATCGCACCTGTACCGCTGGGATAATCTTTCCAGCGAATGCTGAAATTATTGTTTTCAAAGCTTTTTTTTTCAGTTGCCAGGTGCCATGGAAGATTGAAATGTTCCGGTACGCCTCCGGCCTTTAATTCGGTAAATGCCATCTTTTATTTTTATAGGGTTATTTTGTTAGCAACCCATCCATTGAAGCCATACTACAATAACACTAACCGGGAGTGCGAATAGTACTATAGGGAGCAGAAAATACCTCATCGTCTGACTTTCTACTTTTAAAATGAAATAGAAAAGCTGTCTTGTAAGAGTGAGTAAAATACTAAGCTGTATAATTACCCATATTTTGGGAAAATGAATGGCTCCTTCCTTACAAAGGGGCATAGGCTCATTCAGGTTGAAGGATGAATTAAGTGCAATGATCAGGTAGGAGGATATAAGTAGTATCACTACCCAATAAACTTCCCTTAGTAAGTATTTTATAGACATTTGGATGTGTGTTTTCCTTGATCAAGTTATGTAAACATATTTATAAAATGAAAAAAAGAATTGTTAAATTCTATAGTCTGAAAACAATTCTTTTTAAAATTATGTTTTTTAAATATTATCTGAGGTCGAATAAATTTCTCAGGCGGTGTAGGGAATTAAATGGGTAGGAATTATGATGAAATTTGGGTCAATAGAAGAATTCGCAGAGTATACAGATGTTGAAACGCTGTTGGATATTCAGTATCATGTCAATCAGGCATTGGATCAGATAAGGGAGGATTCGCTGAAGAAGAGTACGCAAGGGGCTGCTACAGCAAATATTTCCATTGCATTGTATGACGATTATTTCCTTTTGATTGAGTTTAATTATGAGTGGGAAAATGAATTGTTTCAAGACGATGAAGATGTGAGTGTGACAGTGCTCACCTTGGACGAATGGCTGGACTATTACAATGAGTATAAGTCACAGTTTAAGTTGGTAGAAGCTTCCGGAAAATAAAAATATATAGAAATATTGAAGGCATCCTTGGAGAGTTCTTTTCTTTAAGGATGCCTTTTTTTGTATGCCAATATTTTAATTGACAGGTAGTTAGTACACCAAAAATAAACCTAATAGAACACTTATTCGTATAAGAAAGTTGGTCCAACAGATAATCTCTATGGCTAAATCTTATTCCAATAAACCCATTGTTATTCTTAAAACTTCCTTTACTGTTTCTTTCGTTTGTGCTGCAGGTCTAGGAGTATTTTACTCCTTGAATAACAACCAATCCTGGAATGAATTCATGTATGTGACCTATGTGTTTTTTGTCAATAATCTTCTCATGCCTGTATCCATCGCTGCTATTGTTTATTTCTATAGAAGTAAGGATAAAAAACGGAGGATGGGACTTATGGGAAAGTTAAAAGATGTGGTGGTTTTATCCGCAGTATCCCTTGTCCTGCTTTTTGTATGGAATGCCATGGATTTCCTTCTTCATTTCCATACAGAGAGCTTATCCAATGAGCATTTTCGGGAAGGAATGTTGTTGGGGAGCTTGCTTGCTTTTCCCGTCTCATTACTGGTAATATTGATCTATGACTTTATAGATGCTGAAAACTAGCCTTATTCTTGGTAATAAATGACACCCCTCCTGCAGGTTTTGAAAGACATATGCCCATATTTCCCTTCCTGTGCATATAATTTACCCCTATTTTTTTATTATATTCATGATAATGATTATAATGCGGTCTAATTAAAAAATAAACCATCATGATTTTAGGCATTGACGTTGGAGGAACCTCCGTTAAAATGGGAATTATTTCCGGACAGGGAGAAATATCTGCACATAAGAAATTTGATACAGAAGCTTTTGTAAAAGAAGGATTTGATAAATCCATGATTAAAGCAGTGAAAGGATACCTTCTTGACTATCCTGATTTGAGCGGAATAGGAATAGGTTTTCCCGGACTGCTTTCTGCGGATAGAAGGAAAGTCGTATTGCTGCCTAATATTCCCGCAATTAAAAATCTTCCTATTGTAGATATATTAAAATTAGAGTTCCCCCGCTTAACGATTAAAATTGAGAACGATGCCAAATGTGCGGCCTTGGGAGAATATTACTTTGGGGATAATAAAGGATTGGACGATTTTTTATTGGTAACGCTGGGTACAGGAGTAGGCAGTGGGGCTATGATCAACAATCATTTATTTATTGGAGGTAGAGGCAATGGAACAGAAATTGGACATATGCTTACCAGAACCGGTAAAACCCTGGAACAGCAGGTAGGCCTGGGGCCTATTCTTGCCTATGCAAAGGAACTGGTTGAAAAAGCCCCTTCCGGGCAATCAAAACTTCAGGGAAAAGATATTGATATGCGAGCCTTGGTAGAAGCAGCAGGAAAAGGCGATGCCTGTGCACGTGAAGTATTTTCGTACATGGGTACTTTATTGGGAGAAACGTTGGTTTCTGTGATACGCGTACTGGATGTGAATAATATTTTAATAGGAGGGGGTATCTCTGCTGCCTTTGAATATATATTGCCT
>Ga0181466_1000791_pt1 | contig 11543 bp, 9 predicted proteins | sample InSIn4gowninarea_FD_119078 | JGI IMG/M metagenome (GOLD analysis project Ga0181466, IMG submission 119078) | Clean room microbial communities from NASA Spacecraft Assembly Facility at Jet Propulsion Laboratory, Pasadena, California, USA -... ... | reverse complement strand
TTGCTTCAATCTCTTGTCCTGACCTTCCAAATGCAAGTTGGACTTCAGCGACCCTAACCTCGAGTTCTCCTTCTTTGAAACGGCGCAAGGGCTGATATGCTGGGCGTGGCTGGGCAGGAGGTGGCGGTGGTCTTCGCGCGCGTGTGGGCTGAGCCTGAAGTATCGTAGCACCTAGATCACTACGTCCGCGGACTCGACGTGACCGTTGAATTCCACCCATCAACGGGCTAGTGTCCGCGGATGTATTAGAGCGCCACATACTTCGAGTACGAACATTTCGTCGAGGTGGGTTTCGTTGGCTCATTACTGAAAGGTCTCCGTATTTTGTGCTTGGACTAGCAAGGTTGTACAACTGTTCTCGTAAGTCGAGCAGGAAGCGAATTGATCACCTACCAGATATACGAATCGAGGGAAATACAAGATCAACATGTCCTTTGTAGATATATCGCTTATCGACCTCTTCTCTAAACGCATCGTGGTCGTCGATGGATGGAGACTGTGTGAGAACAAAGGATAGCTAAATATTGCAGCGGCTGTAACTAAATTAGGCCTCGATAACAAAGGCAACACGAGCTTTGGGATCGAGAACGCATGTGATACCAAAGAACAAAGGAGCTTGTTCGGTTGTAATTTGTAACCTGGTCGAATAACGCTGGACAGGTATCTTTAACGTCCATCACAGAATTTCGGGATAGAGCGTACAGACTGTTCATCGCGACCCAATCAAGCCTGTAAAACTATTCCTCGCATCATCGAGTATGGATAGAATGCAATTGCCAGAGTGTGTTTAGTAGTCCGCTCACAGATTAAGAATTAGTTTCGTGCACAGGCCAACAGTCACTCTCATAAAGAATTCCAGAAAGGTGTAGGCATCAGGCAAGCTCCAGATCGCAGTGAACACGCATTGAAAGTGAAGAATAGCCAGGACTCTTTTCGATCTCGGACACACTCATGGCCCATACCTGTTCAAGACCTCTTTCCACCTCTCTTTGGTAAGGCCAAGAATTTTTCTCATCTCCTGCTCTGATTCCTCTTTGATTATCGCATCGGTCAGAAGCTCTTGGATTTGGTGCCGATCATTGATGCCTATACTTACTTGCTCCATCTCAAAGCAGTTTGCCATGTCAGTCATGGCACTGTCCACGAGATGCCTCCTTATGTCAACACATATTCGTAATCTCCAATGCAGAAAACTCCTTCTGCTAAAACCTCTAGCTTCGAAATTCTTGCGCGCTTGCTCGATTGCTGCGACATGGCCGTGGCCTGGGTTGAAGGTTTCGTCCAGCAGACCAAACACCTGCAACAGATAGATTGCATTCACAATTCGAGTCGGATGGATGGGTGAACTGTAGATCGAAAAACCAACAACGAAATGCTCCTTCAAAGCATAAAGCAGTGCTTGATCACAAGCATGCTGGCGATCCATGTTGAGCAGTTTGAGTTCATGGATTATACGACTGTAAGGATTCGTGGCCGGATTGAGTGATGTTTCTTTCTCCATGCCATTGGCAATCGCCTCTAGCTTTGAAATGCCGTTCACGACAATCCCTAGGCTGAGAGGAGTGTTCTTCAATGATTTGAGTTGTTCTTCAGCTTCACTTTGCCAGCCAGCAAGTCGCTTTGATAACTTGGAGTTTGACACTTGCAAATCGTGCTTGGTTGTTTCGTCCTGGATACATTTATTACATGTGCAAAGAAAGAAATAGTTCTTTCGCAGATCAGCCCGCCTCTTGTCTAAGTCATCATTCAAGTCAACATAGGGCATGGTAAGCTCTTCTCCTTCTCGTATCTCACGCAACGGCAAAAGCTTGATCATACCCTCATTTGATGTTTTTGATTGAAGCCACCCAGTCGTGTTCGTGTAGATTGGTCGGTGGACGAAGACGTTGCCATCACAGCTGTGATTAATCTTGACCAATATAGGGTCAATAAAAACACCAATTGGATCTCCATATGTGGTCTGTAGTATGAGGCCGTTGCTTTTGAGGATACACATTAACTTTAAGACAACCTGTAGATTGATTTTAGTTTCTGAATATTCATGTGCCGCTTTAGCATAGAGCATGAGATCTCTCCAGTCAGCCCCACCTTTTCTTCGAAGATCATCCATGTGTGAAGTCAGTTTCAGGAGTTTCTGCCACAGCTCATCCCCAATGATGCCATTATCCCGTTGGAGACAAAAGCGTTGAACTGCCCTAACACTTTCATGCAAAATCCGAGGTGCGAATTTAGCCATCTTCTTGCATTCGAATTTATGGTATTGTTTCCAGGCGAGTGACTGGCACTGCTTGCCACAAAAGCGGACAACCCTGCACGCGGAGCATTCTTGCAAACGAGCATCTCGGTACTGACCGATTGAATACCAGCTAGTCTCAGATTTTGAGCCTGCATGGCAATGGTAACAGAAATCGGTAAGATTCTCAGCCGAAATCGCTGATATCACTGGGTCATTAGTAGAATAAATGGTATCTTTGACTGAGATTGTGTGGCTAGCAAGGAGCCCTTCACCTTTGGATATGACAGGCGCTATCGTAACGTGCTCCATTGCCGAACTTCAAATGAGGATCAAGCTCAGTCACCCTTTAAGTGATTATGAGGAAAAGTTGTGTAGCATCCGATCATTGATTACGCGCCAAGCATAGCGCGAACAGGAGTATCATCAATCAAGCATCGTTGGTGCAGTGAGAGTCAGAGCATACAGGTTTCTGCGATTGTTGGCTGACCTTGCGACGGTACATAACTATGTGCGAATATTTAGTGTACAAAGAAAAGAGTGAGCATGGAACCAAAAACGGAACAGAGAATTGATTGATGAGAAGGAAGAAGCCTTTATTATGAGATGCTTCAGGTTTGTCTTGGCACGCTGCCACAAGGAAGGCGCTGTGCACGCGTAGAGGGGTTCCACGTATTGAAACACGATCTTTGAAGTACTGGCAGGGTTTATAGCTGTCGGATATGGTACTTCTTCCTATGTTTAGTCTGATATACTCATCTACAGCCGGATGCAGCGTCTATACCCTGTAAACAATATTTTTGTAATCTTGCGCTAAACAGCGACACGATTCGCGCTTATCTCAACGTATTCTCGACATATTGAATGACCTACGACGACATCTTCTGTCACTCAAACATTCTCAACTGCGGCAGAAGCACTTCTAATCCGCTCCAATGCCGCACTCTTGGGCGGCGTATTTGCTTTTACCCTAAGAGCGTTTCGAATGTCGTCAACACTGCGGTTCTCCCACTGTGAGGCTGTGTCGTTACTGAGTTGGTACAATGGACGGTTCTCCTCACTATCAATGAAAGACTGGTATTCGGTCATTGGAATGCTGGTCAGCACATCCAAATCAGCTTCAATTTCTGTGCAGTACGCATCTAGTGGAAGATCGTTCACGTCGTTACCGAACGGATTTTCGATTTCACGACCGATGATGGCGAGTCCGAGTATGATGTACGCTGCAACGATTGTGCCGGGGATCGTAATCCAACCAAGTTTGGCGTACAGCTGAAATGGCAAGACCATGATGTAAGCCCAAGTAATCTGAGAAATCGAGATGCTGTAGGCAAGAGGAAGTGGAGTGTTAACCACTCGCTCAGTTCCAGTCAATACATCGGCCATGATTCGAATGTCCGCTGTGACCAAGCTCTGGTAGCAAGGTGTGACAAGTGTCTTGTCGACATTGATGGCTTTGTCAATGTAGGCAGAGAGATGACTCAGAATTTCGTGGGGGAGGTTGCCCAAGTTCGATTCAGCACGCTTGAGCATTTTGCGAGGGTTGGACTGAGCAAATGAGATGCCCAAATGTTCACCAAAAGACTTGAGGACAGAAGGCTTCTTCGGTCGAAGTTTGCTCTGGTCTGCTTTCGTTGCCATGGCGCCAGGGAGATGCGGTACCAAGTGGGCCAGGTCATCATAATCAGTAGCCGGTTCGAAGCGAAGGCGATGCTTCAGGGACTGTGCGAATGCATTGATGAGATTAATAGCAGTTATCTTGCCGAGTAGATCCTTCTTGGCCAGCTCGGGGTCCTCCCGCTCGTTGATATTGAGCCAGAAAATGCGAGCTAGATTGCGAGACGTCAAGGTCAATTGCGACCAATACTTTCGACCATCGTTATATCTCTCATATGCCGTAGAGCAGCGGAAAGAGAGACCAAAGGCCACAACGAAACCAAGCACTGTCAGCAGTACCGTATCAACTTCTGCACCACAGTTAGTAAGAATTATGAAACACTCAACCATCACGAAACTGTGCTAATTCCAATGATGATTTGAACAAGTACTGACCAAGTGTCTGAACAAACACACAAATACAGGTGATGGCGGTGGACCAAGCAGCAACGAAAGATAGAGGCAGGATCATCTTTGGCATGACACTCCCATGAATTCTCATAAAAGTAGGGAGTTTGCTGTGCTTTTGCATGTCACGTGGCCCGCTGAAATAGTCGTCAATGTCCAAGATCTGTTTCGTCATGTAACGGGATGGTGGTGCAAAGGCGATATTCCTGCTGGTCGTCGAGCCTTCGGATGGGGAAAATTCACGAATACCATGGTGGGGTTGAGTTTTTTCTGCATCCATGGGCGCTGGACGTGGCGTGGCCGACATCTTGGAAAGATGAATATTGAAATGTGCAAAACTCAGCTCGGTTGGTCAGAAACGAGTGAGGAAATTTCAGTAATGATTGAATTATCGACCGGCGATAGGAAAAATATGGAAGTACAGAACAGGACCACAAAGAGTCAAGCCAAGTACAAAGAAAGAGTGTGTTGTTGAGCAAAGAAAACGTTTATTGAAAATCCTTAGATGTTTCACTTTACCCAGCTCAGCTTTCAGGGGCTTCCGAGCCTGAGGTGGAACCACTTGTTTGAGCCTCATCGTTGTCGATAGGCTGCACCAGCAACATACTGTTCTATTTTTTCCTTCTTCATGCAATTATTTTTGGTGAAGGCGCCAACAGATACTGTGTACTTCTAACTCAATCCTCTCTCCGTGCTTGCGTAGCACTTTGGATTCAACAGTGATTCGCTTCACAAAGGTTTCGGTGAGTATCCAGTCGATGGTAAAAATACAGAAGCAACATCGAAAATTAGTGCAAACTCCGATTGGCTGATTATTGCTAGTCATGAAACGCCGTATCAGCCGCCTGGATCTTGGTGGATCTCAGAGCCTCAGAAGCCCGCGCCACGCCGGCTCGGCTCATCTTGTTTTATTTTCCGCAGTACAGAAGTTATGTTGTTGATCACAGAACATGAAACAACATAAGCAGATCAGCTGTTACAGATAAGCAGGAAATGACAAGTCCGAAGCTGTTTGAGGTGAGGTTGAAGTTAAGTTAGTCAGTTGAATAATTCCTGCACAGATCACAGCATACCAACAGAACTCCCCAATCACCCTGGCCACGTCACACCGCGTGTCCAGTCGTAAGTGTGGCTCCAAGATCGTACCTTTAACGCCCCGTGGCTCTGATCACCACTGGTTTCGGCTTTGCACGGAGACAAAGTGAAGCGTGGATTGCCTAACGGGTAAATCCAAGGGTATAGCAGACACTCATGGTTGCATAGCTTGCCACCACTCCCATATAGACCTATGGGATCCAGCATCGATGGTATTCCCATTCGCTTGAACCCTGCCTTGCAGTCAACAATGACATCCCTCAGTATCGGATCTCTGGGGGTCTCACGGTTCGCGATTTGGAGAGAAAGCACTCGGCAAAAGTAGGGACTCGTCCACAGCATGTCGCCTACTCAATACTTGCATTCCGTCCTCGTCAAGTTTTATCTCGACAATCTATGTCAACGTTAGATACGGCAGCCAACTGAGCTGTTGTGGAGACTTACCACAACCCCACGCCAATCTTCTAGTCCTTCTTTGAGAGAAAATCGCTGACTGAGAATTACTTCGATCCGCCCTTCCCGCAGCTGATCTACCAACGATAGCTGGAAAGCATCCATGCTCGCTATAAGCATGTCGTCCTCGGTCCCATCCAATATCTTAGTCAAATCAACAGGAACACCCAACTTCTTTACCATCGGAAAATCAATCTCCAGCCGCCTCAGATCCGGAAAGCAGCCATAGTACCTACTCCACCTTTCTGGATGAACACTGCTATCCGAAAAGTGAAGAATGCGCGCATTATCCTTGAGCCACGCGAAACGCTCCGACCGGCGGAGAGTGACAAGAATGAACACGCTATGAAGTATTAATCGACCCGTGAACAGCGACCGGCGTAGCGGAGCAGCATGTTCGTATACATGTTTGGAGACAAGCAACAAATCATGCGGAGGAACTCCTTTGACATGGAAGCGAGACCTCAACATTGTAAGTCGTTCATATTCAAGCGTGATGTCGTACCATCCGCCGAAATAATGGAAGAAAACGAGTCGTTGTAGCTCTACCGGAAGATCGAGAAGTCGAAATCGAGTCTTTAGGTAATTTGACATTGCTGATGAGATAGTCTTCTCAGTTCTGGACGAGATTCCTGAAGCATCTTCCATACCCGAATCCTGCTGCTGTCACGTTCGTGGAAATAGTCGTGGTCGGTTATCAAGGGGTGTTCTTCGAAGCAAGAGTCGCGTGAACCATACCATACGAATGATCTCACCAATGTGGCTGGTGCCGTGGCGCAGCAGTACCGGGTCGGCCCAGAACATCGTCTACCGGTGTACTGTACCTAGGTATGAAGCAACAATGCAAGGACGAGGTAAGTACATAGTACATACCTATCATGGATGGTGGATCAGTTCTAAACCACCAACAGCATTTTTGTGAAGTAGAAGGAAGCCACTAACCCATTCTGTAAACATCAGGTACATAGGTATATGTTTATAAAAAACTAAAAACGGAAGGTTATCGTGAAACTTGGTAAGTCCCGAACAGCAATCCAAGCAACCCGTAGTATACACACAGCCAAAGCTGAACACATCCTCCATCGCGTCCAACGTTTTGACCAGCAATCCTCGAATCACCTCTCCGGCTTATTATGACTTAGCACGTATAGGACACTATTCGCTATGGCCGTCACCGACCGTTCACTTATCCACGCCATGGAGTCGACTGCTATATAGGTTCATTAGTGCCAGAAAAAGTGCCTGGTAACCACTGAAGGATCTCGCGTCTCCTGCATAGATCGTTCCCACCAAATTGACGTGTTCAGTCAACATACGTAGCTTGTTACTGCCCCGTGTCAAATACGCCTCGTGGCGGGCGTGGATTTTTCTTCTGCTGTGCTGTGCCCTCTTTTCGGGGGTCGTGGTCTACTTCCTTTGAGTCGTGTATGGTTCTTCAGAGGAGGGAGAAATGTTATATTTATGACCGGATTACATTGAGTTGAGATAAGTTGGATTTGGTGCCACTAATCAATAACCTGTCCAGCTAGACTATTATGCAGAGATTCTCGCGTTCACCCTCCCAGCAATCCGCCAGCAAAAGCGTACTAGTATGGACTCGAAAGCCCATCATCCATCAAACCTTCCTCCTTACCTATCCATCTCTACAGTACCGCCACCGCACACATCAATCTCACAACCTCGAATCACCCCCTCAGCCACCGCAATCCGAACCTGACGCGGCAAGTCATACTCAAAAAGCTCCTCGTTATACCGCTTCCACATCGGCAGCTTAGTCGCCAGCCAAATAAAGCCATACATCACATACTCCTGCACGAGGTTCATGTCAGCTTTCATACTACTCATGCGCTGGCTTTGTTTGTAGATCTTTGCGAGGCGTGGCTTGCGGAAGCGGACGAATGATGTTAGTGCTGTGCTGACTGCTGCTGCTTGGCGCTTGTGGAGGAGCTGTGGGGCTGCTGATGATGTGGAGGGTGTAGCTGCGCATGTGAATGCGCGGAGATAGTGGGATAGGAAGAGGGCGAGGGACTCGGCATCTTCGAGGGCTTGACAGGCGCCTTGGCCGCTGCTGGGTTGGAGGGCGTGGGCGGCGTCGCCGATGAGGATTGTGTTGGCGGGGTGGTTGGTCCATGTTGGGAGTTCAGGGGTGGTGTAGGTTGGGTAGGTGTGTTCTATGGTTCGGTTTTCTGAGACATATGCCAGTATTGCTTTGATAGTTGGGTCGGACCAGGATTTGTGCCTGTCTAAGAGGCTGGCGAGAGCGGCGATTTTGTCAAAGGTGGTTTTGATTCCTGGCGTTGAGGCTGTGATGTTTGGTGTATCGTGGATCTGGAAGGGATTCGGGGTTGGCGAAGAGAATGTACTCCACCATGCTGCGACTGGGCCTACATTGTTGGGTCGCGAGACTGATTTGGTGGGCGTATTGACCCGTTGCGAGATGTCGCCAATATAGCCGTGACCGAAGAATCCGTTGGGTCCAAATGTGATTGCCATAGAGCCTGCTTGAAATCCAGATTGTTCGAGAACTTCGCTTGGCACAAAACCTCCTAGGCCTGTCAAACCTTCATAGTGTGGGGTGATGTAATCTTTCTTTCTCTGTGGTCGTCCAAACAGCCAGTTAGGCCATGTTTGTGTTTCGAAGTCATTGCTGTTCTCGAACATGGTCCGCCTGACAATGCTGCGGAGGCCGTCAGCACCGATAAGAACGTCAGCAGTATCACCCGATCCGTCTTGAAACTCAAGGAGAACTTTCCCATTTTGTAGTGATTCAGTCTTGATGACTTTCCGTGTCCTTACAGCTTCACGATTGTGCTTGAGCACTTCATCACGGAGGATTTCCCACACAACTTGACGGGCGACCATGACCGTGTCTGCAATTGATGCGCCTTTGTCGTCCTGGCTTGGGCTGGTTACGTTTGCGTTGGCGATGGTCCATCCTCGTGCTGTTCCCATCTTCCATTTCGCGACCGGCTGGCCCATATTCTGTACTCGTCTGAGCACTTCTCCATTGTCACCGATCCTGCTCAACACAGCCAAACCGTTCTTCCCAAGGCCGATGGCATTCCCAATTGCCTTTGATGCGAAAGTCGACTCACTATCAGACTGCGAATCGGTTTCCTCCAAATGATCACTTACATCCTGACGTATGTCATATGCTTCATATATGCAAATGGTGTGTGCCTCAGCGATGTCGTTGAGGAGGTGCTTCACCAGAAATAGGTACGAGCTGAGCCCGGCGATGCCAGCCCCAATGATGACAATCCGCATCCTGGGAGATGTACTCCTGAGCAGATAGAATGTTTGGCCTCTCCATCTTAGAGTATACTCTGTTCAGACTTTAGTAGACCCGAAAAGATGCTGCCTGGTAATGCGAGACAGCCAGCTGCGTACATGCAAACCCTGTACCATCAATGCAAGACGTGCTTGGCAATGAATCAACATTGGTTGCTGAAAGCTAATACAGCTGCCTGAAGCGGACCGCAACATTCCATTGGGCACAACGCGAATTGTCGTATTCGTATTGGTTGCAGTCTGGGAAGAACTCATGCTCTGCTATAAAAGTTTCCCAATTGCAGGCAACACGGAACATCTCAGTGTTCTAATCAGAATCCTATCATAGTTATTGATGGTTGGCTTCTTGCGGATCCATCAGTGGCAGTCGTAAGAACAGATCAACGGGAGGTGGCTTGGGGGATTTAAGGACTTAAGGGGCTTGAGAAGATATGATGACCGAAGTCTGGGAATGAATTAGCAACTTGTTCCAGCAACCCATTCTGACCTTGAAATCCGTTCGGACCATATGCAATGGAAAGAGTGAGATAGAGCCTGTCAGTGGGCAACATTGAACCTGGCCTTGACTGGCTTGAACATAGGACAGCTGTATAGTCCTCATGATCCGATCGATCGGCAAACGAAAATGAGGGGCTTGTTGAAGAGTTCTGCTTACCTGTTGGAGGACCAGAACAACCAGCTTCTCGGGAATCTAATGCTAAGTGTTAAGGACTCGGCCAGCGGCTCATCCTCGTTGGCACGCAACCTCGGTTTGAGTAGTGCACGTGGACTGCATTCGAGACATACACTGAACGAACCAAACAGATCGTGAAATGCTTCTTCATTCTAAGGCTGTTATCAACCCGAGCAGCTAAGCAGTTGTCCATTGCCAGCGCATCTACCACGATACCTCCAGGACGCCCGCTCAAAGACAGCAATAACAGAGCTCACTTCCACAACTTGCCTAGCGAAACCTCCTTGTCGTCATGCTTGTTGAGAACCTTGGCTGTCGCAAGATCGAAGTCTTCTTGTGTGACATGCACTCTTCGTTCACGCAGAGCAAACATACCGGCTTCTGTACAGACACCCTTGAGCTCTGCACCTGAACAGCCATTCATCTTCTCGGCAATCTTCTTCAAGTCTATACCTCTTGTCAAATTCATGCTTCTTGAGTGGATCCTCAGGATATCAGCTCGGGCCTCGATCGATGGCGGAGGGAATTCAATCTTTCGATCTATTCGTCCAGGTCGTAGAAGTGCAGGATCGAGAATATCGAGTCGATTCGTGGCCATGATGACTTTGATATTTTTGGTAGGCTCAAATCCGTCAAGTTGATTGAGTAGTTCCAACATGGTTCTTTGAACTTCTGAATCACCGCCACTGCTGCCTTCAACTCTTGAAGACCCAATCGAGTCTATTTCGTCCATGAATATGATACTGGGTGCATGCTCTCTTGCCATAACGAACAGCTCTCTGACCATCCTGCTACCTTCACCGATATATTTCTGGACTAGTTCGGAGCCAGATACTCTGATGAACTTGCAGTCTGCGTGATGTGCCACAGCTCTTGCCAGTAAGGTTTTCCCCGTTCCAGGTGGACCGTATAGCAAGACGCCCTTTGGTTGTGCAATACCTAACGATTCAAAAAGTTCTGGATGATTGAGACCAAGTTCAATAACTTCTTTTATTTCCTTGATTTGTTGATCTAGGCCTCCGATCATATCGTACGTGCTGTCTGGTACCTTTTCGACCATCATCAACGAAACGAGAGGATCAACCGAGGAAGGTAACATCTTTTCGAGTTTGTAAGAATCGCTCAGCAAGGACACTCGTTTGCCAACTGTGAGTTTTGTTATATCCACATCATCTGCTATGTCGACGACTAGCAAGCATGGTCAGTGTTGAGATCTAACAGATATAATGATGCGCCATACCATATTTGCCTTCCGGATGTACTTTGACCAGCACTTTCTTTGTGCCCATAACCTTTACAACCTCGCCAACGTACGAACCAGGCTGTTGTAGAAGTCCCAGCTCTTCTCGAAGTAGCCGTACTCTCGAGTTGTAGTCATTTCGCTGTGCTTCGAGACGTCTCAAAACTGCTTGGCCTTTGATAATCTCGAGCTTAAGACCTTCGATTTTGTTGTGATAGAAACTGTCCAACGCCATCTTGACTGAAACTATGTGTTCGAATGGATGTCCGGGAGAGTTTGTGTAAAATAGGTTGCTATTGGGCGCGAATAGACTACGGTGATGGCTGTTGAAGATGATCGAAATGTATCATAATAACGGGAACACGACACTTGCGGAGGCCTTCGTCGCCGATGACCGTGACGCGGGTCATCTACAGCCTTGTAAGCTCAGCCTCGCCACCTTGTTCATGCACGGCATTTTCGCCTTCCACAGTACGGAGTACTACTAGTGGTAT
>Ga0181466_1000262_pt2 | contig 11543 bp, 4 predicted proteins | sample InSIn4gowninarea_FD_119078 | JGI IMG/M metagenome (GOLD analysis project Ga0181466, IMG submission 119078) | Clean room microbial communities from NASA Spacecraft Assembly Facility at Jet Propulsion Laboratory, Pasadena, California, USA -... ... | reverse complement strand
AATGTATTAACATTACTATTATTGATATTAAATGCCCTTGATTTAAGGAAGATACCCGTTTTTCATTAATACATAATAATAATATATAATCTAATAAATTTTTACCATATGGTTTTAATTCATCTAACGGTTGTACCAACATGCATAAATGAATGAGCCATTACTGTTGCATTATGTGTAACACTATTACGAGCTTCTAATTTATCCTTTAATTGTTTTAATATATTTAAGTCAGTATGATTGTTATTATATAAAAATTGTAAATAAAATTCGGTGGATGCTTCACCATTTAATATTTTACGTAACTTAAGCATACGAGATTCATAAGTATCTTCGAGATCAGTGGATTTTTCATCAACAGTATCCATAGAAGACGTTGTAGTTGGTGGAGGTGATGTAGTATTTGAATTAGAATTAGTATTAGAAGTGACTTCTGCTGTTGGTTGAGGTGATGTAGCTGGTTTATTAATAGTTGGTAATTCACTAGCAACTCTATTTAAAAATGGTTGATTTTGATTTTCCCCAAGATCAAATCCGATTTGATAAGCTAATAAAGCAGAATTACCACCTTTTTGTATAAGGGTATTTAATAATCCAGCTACTTTTTTATGATCGTTTAAGAATAATAATGATTGACACATATTAATATAATCTGGTTCAGCTAATTGACTATATAGTTCAATTAATATTCTTAATACTTCATGTCTAAATTCTCTGTTTTGTATAACATTTCTAGCTAAATTGAAACAATACTCTAACATCTCACTTTGTTGTTTAGATTCTACTATGGATCTTCTAACTACATCTAATCTTCTGCATTCGATTGCTATTCCTAACACTAATGGCATTGTATAAATATGTTATAAAGAATATTCGAAATATGGTTAGTACAATATAAAAGTGATTTCAGTCAAAATCATGGCAGCAGTTAGGTTACTCGAATGTAGAGTTTGGTTTGATCTAGTATAATACAATTTTGCTCTGAATATTATTGATTATGGACAGTGTACATAATTATAATACACTGTTATACCAATAATATCAATCGTTATATATTTGCATTATAATTGATCATTAACATTCATTTCAGAGGTATCTAAACTGTGCACTTACCTTGACGATATAATCCATCTGTAAAACAGCGTTCAAACATACGCTCTACTACATTAACTAATCGTGTATCAATTTTAATTTCTTCATTTTCCTTCATTTTAACATCTGAGTTCTCTTCTTCATTCTCAGTTGTTGGTTTACGTTTAGTTTCAGTCTGTAACACACGTAATCTAATATATTCATCTATACATTTAGATATTAATGTTTGTACATATTCAGATTTATTATTAACATCAAATAATTCACCAGCACCTAATGCATACTTTAATGCTTCATCTAATTCTTCAAGATGATAATATACTTTACTAGTTACGATAGCTGCTAATCCACGATTATTAAATGATTCATTTTCATATAATATTTCTATTTTAGGTATTACTGTCGCTATCTCAGGCCAATATTTATCAACTATAGTATTTAATTGATTTAATGCATGAATTTGTAATGATGGATCTGATTCATCCAATAATGATAATATACCACTAGCACTACTCAATACAGCGGTACTTGACATTTCTTTATTATTCTATGTTATTATTTCTGTTACTATTATTAAAAATAGAAAAGGCTTGTGATTTAGCCTTAATTATGGGGAAATTATGAACAAATAAAATAAAAAATAAGTGGTATTGTATTTAATGTATGATCTTTATTGGTATTATATTAACCTTTTGTCCTTTGTCCTTTAATGAATCTCTTCATTAAATTTTCAATTCACCAAAAAACCAAACAAATCTTTTTATAATTTTCCGTCGTTCTAAAATCTAAATGAAGCAATATATACGTATTCCGTCAATACTGTAGAGTATTTGAAACAAAGCAAATAACAAGTAATAATGGGTACATTTAAATAAACAGGGTACACTATTCGTGTATTAACAATACAACCAGCATTCAATTTTTATCAAGTTTAAAAATTACGGTATTACTAACTACAATCATTTACATGTGTTGAAACACAAATATCTGTTTGTTGTTACTTTTTGCAGCTTCTGAAAATAAAGATAATAGTAATTTACCTAAAGTATGGCATTATGATCATTGTCCTTACTGTGTTCGAGTACGTGTTATATTAGGATTAAAGAATATAGCTCACGAATTAATAGCATTACCGAATGGAGATGAGAAAGCTCATACAGATATATGTGGGAAAAAACAAGTTCCTATATTACGTACGAGTGATGGGAAAATAATACTAGAATCATTAGATATAGTGAAATATTTTGATGAATTTGATGGTAAATCAATATTAAAGCCTCATAATGAAAATCGCCCAGAATTTGAAAAATTTAGTTATGATTCTAAATTAACTCATCCTAGATTCATTGAACTTGGATTACCTGAATTTAATAGAGCTGTTGATATTGAATATTTTACTAAGAAAAAAACAAAAGATACTGGAGATTTTGCTGAAAATTTAGAAAATACAGCAGCATTAAAGAATGCACAAGAATTAAAATTAATGGAATTTGGTAAGTCTCTTCCAACAACGGAACAATTAAAATCTACTTGTGGGGGTATTAATGGAGATTATTGGAGTATTGATGATATCACTGTATTTCCAAAATTAAGAAGTTTAACCTGTGTTAAGCATCTTATTTGGCCCGAAAATATGAAATATTATGTTGATAATCTGGCTAAAAAAGCCAATATCAATTTATACTATGATGTAGCAGTATAATGTGCTACAATTGGAGAATTAAAATTTAACTTAGACTATTCAACTATTTGCATGCATATATGTGCCATATGTGTTGATTGAGTGTCATAAATTAATTATCGCTTGTGTCCCGGGTCCAAACTCGCCCGATAAATTAAAATTCGAAAATTGCTAAACAAATTAATGTTAAAGCGGTATTATATTGACTCTTCACTACTACTGTTGCTATGACCATTATTTGCTGTGGTATTGGCTGGAATTGTGTTATCAATAATGTGGCGAACTTTAGTACTAGTACCAATAGAATTGTTATGAGTCATTTGGTTAGAATTGACTATATTATTATTTGCTGGCGTATTGCTGGTTAACTGAGAATCAAATTTCCACAATAAAAAACCTAAGGAAATAGCGGCTATACTTTCCCCAGCTATTGTAAAATTGGGAATTAAACCAAAATTAGTAGGTAATTCAGTTAAATAATGACCAAACGTAACTAGGCTCAGTAAAATATAAATAAATAAATAAACACGACCTGTAATAAAATCAATATTATATAAATTGCTATTCATATTGATTGTATTCTTTGAATAAGTTGCTAATAACATTTTGTGTGCTCCAATTAAATAAACTATAAAGACTGGAAAATTAAACGAAAATGTAAGCTCCATACTAGAAAATAAATATTTAGAATAGAGCCATTCAGGTTCATGATATACAACAGGATTTAATATATTATGTACATAATGACCGTTATGCATTAATAGATTAATTAATAACACTACTAACAATATCCAGTAAAAATTTCGATTTTCATTTGCATCTAAAATGTAATTGTTGCTATTAATAGATTGATTAACATTATTATTATTAATTGCAGTATAATTATTTCTTCTAAAGAAGTTGGAACAAAATCGATTATTTCGTTTGCACAGTGTAATATAAACAAATACATATAAAACAGTAAATGTAGTTAAGATGGTTGTTATGATAACCATACCATAACGTAATTTAATTTCATCTTCATTATCAGATTCATGAGATAACACACTTTGATAAAAAGTACTCTCACGAAATTTAAGCATCCTTGTTGTACACGTATTATATTCCAAAAATATAATGCGCGTTAAATGAGGCTATTTCATAATATTTCAACTAGTTATGCAGGAAACTACATGAATTACGTGATATATTGGATTCGAATTATCAATGGCACAAAAGCCGAATGCAATTTTTCCTTCACTCCATTCCTCCATCATACAAATTTTAATTTTACTAAATCTTTTGCAAAATATGCTCAATATATCATTCGATTGTATGTAAAGTAGCACTGATGATGTTAATTTAAATTTATTATATGCTCTTAAATACCCTTCACAATACAATTGTGCAATTGAATATAGAACCAATCTAAGATAATAAAAGAAAATGAGTGGTTGGTTGAAAAATATATTTAAAAAGCCTGATGAACAAAAACAATCTAATACGTATAATGTTAATACTCCTCATGTAAGTAATCCAAATAATTTAACAATCAATATAAATACAAATAATTTGAACGTAAATCAAAGTCCATCTCCAAATGATAATTCAACCAATTCTGCCAGTAATAATTCCAATCGTTCAGGAAATAATATGTCTAATACTGCAAATGCATTATTATCACGAAGTAAATTAGTTGAACAATTAATGTTAGATTACTGTAAAAATATAAATGAATCACAAAATAATAATAAATTAGCGCAAATAATTGAATTAGGTTCAACATTAACATTAGATTATTATTTAAAAAATAATAATTTAAATAATTTTTTATCTAATGTATCATCTCGATTTGCCGATTTTTTATTGGGTACTCATACTCAAAATATTCGTAATAATAATAATGCAATTAATAATAATATATCAAATCAAACATTATCTCAACGTATATCAAACAATTGGATTTCAATATTAACAACCATACAACCATTTCAACCGATAGATGAATTAAAACCATATGGTAAAAATTTATTAGATTATATATTATTATTATGTATTAATGAAAAACGGGTATCTTCCTTAAATCAAGGGCATTTAATATCAATAATAGTAATGTTAATACATTCATTCAGTTTATTAACAAATAAACAATTAAATGAAGCGGATAATTATATTCAATTACAATTTCAAAGTAAAGGATCTATTAATGCACGACAATACAATGTATTAAATGTAAATAGACCAGAATCACCACGTGGTACATTTACAGCATTTTCATTAACTGAATATGCTGATGATGGTAATGATGATGAAAATAATAACAATAATGATATATATAATTCATTAGATGAATCAATAGATGAGGAAAATAGTACAAACAATAGCAGTAATAACAATAATACATTTCAATTTGATGATGAAACAATAATAAATAATGTATTAGATAATGCCGCACAACGTAAATTATGGAATCGTCGTTCAATGAAATACAGAGTTAAATATGTATTAGAATATTTATATAATTTCATGGATAAATTATGTTATTACACTAGCACAGTGCAAGAATTAGTTAGAAGTAATAGTTATATATTGTTATTAAATATGGCTTCATATAGCTTAAAAAATAATACAATTATTAATAATACTACTAATACTAATAATACGGATAATGTACGTCCATTTTCATTATATTCACAGGATAATTCAATAAATTTACTATCAATAACATGTAAATCTCATTGTGCTCGTGATAATTCTATATCTCAATATATTACAACTCATCAATTTATAACATTATTATTACAAATTATAAAAAATCGTTCATTATATTCACCTAAATTAATTGTTGATTGTATACAAATTATAATTAATATCTTGGCAGATTCAGCTGTACAAATGAATCTTATATTTGATGAATTTGGTACTATTAATCAAAATATTAATACTAATAATAATACTAATAATGGTAATAATAATAATACTAAAGCCGAAAATGGTTATGATATATTATTTAGCACAACATTATGGTTGCGGGATTTAATATTATATGATGAAGCAAATTTATATTTACAATCCCAATCATTATCTCCTAATAGTAAAAATAAATTATCTTATAATGATGATATTATTGTTGATGCCCCACCTGTTGCAAATCAAACTCAATTTAATCCTTTTTTAAATCAACAATTATATTCAACTAATAATAATACTAACAATGATATTAATGATAATAATAATAACAATAATCAATTTCAAATGCAACCTCCTCTAGCTAATGTACAATATTTTAATCAACCATTACGTGATCGTTTATATGAATCTCGTACGAATTTATCTCGTTTAATGGAATTAATAAATAATTTAATATTTATAGGTCCAATACAATTAAAATTATCGAATGAACATGAAAAACAAAAATTAGAACATTCATTATTATTACAATCACAGGGTTTAACAGATGAAGCACAAAATTTAGATATGAGGATAAGAAATTTAAATGCATTTCGTATATTAATGTTTTGTTTTGTATTTATTGATATTAATTCAGTTAGAGAAGATATATTAAATCGTATATTATTAATATTATCTGGACATAATGATAATATATTTTTATTAATGGATTTACATCCATTATCTTACTTAATTGAACAATTAATATATTTACCTATACATTTACAACAATTAATATTAAGATTATTAGAATATATGATTAGTATAAGAAATAATCCTATACATACACCATTTCAAGAAATATCTACATTATGCGCTTTATTAAAAGTTAAAACATATAATACTACCTCTATTACTGCTACTAATAATAATAATACGTATTATGAATTATATTCCACAATTCCAAATTTAAATAATTTATCCTTGTTACGTGTATATAATAATAATAATAACTTTTATCCTACATCTGATTGTTTAAAATTAATATTACGTAAAATATGCGATTTTATTAATAATAATAACGAATATAATGATATTGTACGAGAAGCTGGATTATTAGATTTAATTATCCAACATATACAACTATTATTACAATGTTTAGAGCAACAATTACCCCCTGATAAACGATCACAATATGCTAACAAATTAGTTATTACTAACAATACTAATACTAATAATAACAATAACTCCAACCTTATTCCGCCCTTATTATTAAATGTAGATAATTATAATATAACATTAAGTACATTACAATTATTATTAACTAATACAAATAACTTAAAATTTTTTCGTACGATAGGTGGTTCATCAGCGTTGTATTCATTATTTAATCATAATAATTATCGTATTGGTGCATTAAATTTATTTAGTGCCCAATGTGATACTTTTAATTTAAATGAATTTATACAAATATTACAATGTACATTTGGACGACCTGATTTATTAACAGATATTTTATTAACATTACATGATATGTTATATTTAGATAATAATCATATTAGAGACAACTTTCGTCTATTACAAGGATTTGAATGTTTATTCGCTTTGTTGTCTAGATTAGAAAATACCTTTAATATTAACGATATAAATAATAATAATATCCAATACGATCTATTTCAATCTATAATAAATGTATTAATAATAGCTATACAAAATCATCCACGTAATAGAGAATATGTTTGGTCTAATTCAGCCAAAAATATGACATGGAAATCATTAGCCTATGCTATTAAATTATCACAATCTATCCATACTCCTATTATACCTAATATATTACAATTATTAATTAATTGTTCATGTGAATATTCTAATAAACAATTAAATAAGTTAAATCAAATTGAACAACATAATATACTTATACCTGAAATTGAATTTTGGAAATTAGAATATCCATTAAAATCTAATTCTAAAGCTTCACAATTAACTAATACATTATCTAATACTAATAATATTAACGTTACTAATACTCCTAAAAGTAATTCTAAAACTTTATTAATCAGACCACCTATTATAAATAGTCCTGATGCTTTATTATCATTATTACGTGTAAGTAGTGAATGTTCATTAGATTTACAATTAAGCGTATGTAGATCATTACATTATTTAATTGAATTATGTATAAGACCTGAAATACAATTGGTTAGAAATATTGAAATATTATGTAGCGCAGGAGTATTAGAATATTTTTTAATTAAATATGGCATGTTTTTAAGTGATAATCATCCTGCTGTTAATCTTCTGGCGGTACCCACTAAATTAACTAATAATGCTAATACTGTCACCACTGTTGCTACTGCTACTAACAATAACAGCAATAGTGCTGATGTTGTTGATCGTTCAAATTATATTGCTGAATTAAGACAAATAACACGAAGAATCGTAGATGTATTAGCTTCTCATAGATTAACTCCATCAGAGTTAAAAATCTTAATAGCATCGTTACCACAAGTCATCAATAATAATTCTAACGAGTTACCTCAAATTATAAGTACAGTAGCAGGTTCTGGTCCTACATTATCTCATTATTCATATGATTTATGTATGTTATTTTTACGTTTAACAGTATTAGGTGTATCAAGTCTAAATTATATATCATTTGAACACCGTAGTTTTGGTTATTGTTATGCTGATATACAAACATTAGGTAAAGCTCAATTTCCTCATAATGGTCAATATGCTATTGCTACTTGGTTACAAATTAAAAGCTATGCCAATAATCAACCTAAATCAAATATTAATGTTACTACTCCGAATAATAAAAATAATTCTCCTTCAAATAAAAATCAAAGTAGAAATAACCATCATCCACCACAACCTGGAGATTTACATTTATTTTCATTTGCATGTCCTGAATTTCATATAGTATCAGCGTATATACATAATGGTACGTTAATAGTAAGTGCAGGTGGTCATAATAATACAGCAAATATAGGGGATAACAATAATGATAGAGTATATGCATCATTTGCTGGATTTCATTTTAATTTAAATGAATGGTATCATATTGTACTAATGCATGAAAGACAGAAATTAAGTAAACCTACAGTATTTTTATCACTATATGTTAATGGTTCATTAGTACAACAATCTAGGCTAAGTTATGATTCTCCTAGTAGTATAAATAATAATAGTACAGGGATTAATAACGTATACGGTTATTTAGGTACCCCTAAAGAAAGATCCTATTATAGTAATTTGACATATAATGTAACTTCATTTTTTGTATTTAATCAGTTATTAACATCAAATGAAATAATATTAATGTACGAAAATGGTGCTAATTATAATGGTACATTTCAATCTAAATCAATGAGATCCACACCTGTATTTGTATCTGGATTAGCTAGACAATACAATACTATTACCAATAACAAAGACAATGTGAGTAATAGTACGAATTTTGCTACAAATATATTAGCTAATGCAGTATCCTCACGTAACTTACTAGCGATCACCAATACAAATAATTCTAATAGTAATAGTAATAATAATTCGACAGATTTTTGGGCAAGTGAAAATGAAATACAAAAAGAATTATTAAGAGAAAGAGAAAGAGAGCAACAATCAGAAAGAGATGCTACATTAAATAACTATCAATTGCGTAATAGTGAAAAATCCTATATAGATAATGATAAAATATTATTTAGTTATCATGCATCACATATGTTTTCCTTAAAAAGTGAATTTGAATTGAATAATTCTATTAATAATAATGCCTATACTATTGATGATTATAATAATATAAATAGTAATAAATATAAAAAATTATCGAAACAAAGACAAACAGAAATTAATCAACAATTAATTAATGATTCTGTTTTATTCCGTACTATAATTAATAATATCGAACATAGTAACAATGGTATATTATTATGTAATACTAACGGTAATCATAATAAATTAGGTTATCCAGTAGCGTATTTACAAGGAGGTATATATATTATAAATAATATACATTTTTCTGATTGTATTAGAAAATTTGGAGGTATATCAGCCATATTAACATTAATTAATCATGCTAATAATAGTAGAGATTTATTATGTTTAATTACATTATTATCATTATTATTATATAGAAATCCAATAAATTTAATGGAAATGGCTCGTATAAGAGGCTATTTAATGTTATCTCATATATTACGTAATAAATATCAACATATTAATTTTAACATCATAGAAATATTATTTGCCTTAATAGAAGGGGGTAAAAATTTATTAAATTTAACGAGTAATACAATAAATATTGATTTAAAATTATTAATGAATGTTGAATATTATAATTATAATTACAATACAGAATACATATATTTTTTATCATCAGTAAATCAATTAGAATTATTAAAAAGAATTGTTAAACGTAATAAATATTATGATAATATTAATAATTTAAATGAAATTGAAGGAAGTATTATATGTAATAATTTAGTATTAGAATATATATTATTAGATTATAATAATATATGGAGACTATGTAATAATGAATTACAATTAATGATATTTCAACGATTATTGCTGTTGACATTACAATCACCTAATAAATATTATATTAATCAACAATTAATGTCAAATAATAATTATTACACTAATGATAATATACAAGCACCCAAATTAAATAAAGTTGATATTAATATAGATGATAATAACACTAACACTACTAATAACAATTCGTTAAAAATACGTTCATTTAATGCTGTGCGATTAAGATTATGTGGTATTATGAATAATTTGTTATCTAATATTATTACGGATAATAATTTATCTCAACCATTAATACAACCTATATATAATTTAACTGAAGCGTTAACATTAGATGAATTAACTAACAACGATTTAACTTCTATTGCTGCGTTTTTGGTTGCTGGATTAACCAATAATAATAACAATAATGACAATGATAACAACAACAACAAAGACAATGTACAATTAGAAAGAATGTCATCTTGGTCTAAATTTAATAGTAAAGATATTAAGGATAGTAAAGAAAACAGTATAAATAATACAAACACAAATACAGCATTTGGTTTTTTATTGCGTACTCCGGCAGATGATGAGCAAACAAATTGTTCAATTGATTCATGTAGTGTACATATACAAATGTCATGTAGACTATTTGATATATTAATACGTTTAGTATTTAATTCTTTACAATCTCCAGCAACAGATGAAAAATTATTATCATTAGATTTATTAGTATCTATATTAGATATAAAATGGTTTGGTTTATTTTTATGGCCTGATGTACACCCATTAATTGTTACTCAAACTATGAAATTATTATCTGTATTATTATGTGGTTCAGTTAAATTTAAAGATAAATTTATGGAACCTATTACCGTCGATAATAATGCACAAGAATTAACCCTAAATTCTCCTATGTTAGCTAATCTTAGTGGATTAATTAATAATACTCCACCTGTTATACAAAGTATAGGATTTGTAATGTTAAATGACCGTTTACCCTATTGTAGACCAAATTGTGAAGTATATACAATATTGTTCGGTTTAATGTTAGGCAAAACAGTTAATAGTGTATTATTTTCCTCTACTAATACAACTAATAATAATAATTATTCATTAACTTCATTTGATTTATTTTCTCTCATTGATCAATTTTTATCTCCTCATTCTATTCCTCCTCCGTCTATGGTGAATGATATTAATTATAAAAGTAATAACAGTAATAATTCTGATAGTTCCACTATCAATACAGCTGCTAATAAACAAAATAAAAATCCAATTTATTTTCCCGAAGCACTAACTGTACTACTATCATTAATTCGTCATGGAATATTAGATCTCAAACAAATTGAAGAAAAAATATTAGATGACAGTAATACTAATA
>Ga0181466_1000790_pt1 | contig 11551 bp, 10 predicted proteins | sample InSIn4gowninarea_FD_119078 | JGI IMG/M metagenome (GOLD analysis project Ga0181466, IMG submission 119078) | Clean room microbial communities from NASA Spacecraft Assembly Facility at Jet Propulsion Laboratory, Pasadena, California, USA -... ... | reverse complement strand
ATCGGAGTTAGGAAGGTTTATAGTTTTAAAATCCTGGCTAAAGCCCTGAACCGAAACCATAATTAAAGCAAAGAAGACGACGAAGACTTTCAAACTTTTGCTTTTTTCGCTATATAAATAGAACTTATTCCAAATGTTAATGGCTTGCATTGCGCTTCTTTAAAACCTACTTTTTTTAAAATATCTAAAAAATCGTTTCCGTAGGGAAACTGTTGTACAGATTCCGGTAAATATGTGTAAGCGGCATTGTCTTTTGAAACCATTCTACCTATCAAAGGCAATATGGACTTGAAATAAAAGTTGTAGCCTTGTTTAAAAGGGAATGATTCCGGTTTTGAAAATTCAATAATAACGGTAGTTCCACCAGGCCTTAAAACCCTCAGCATGTCTGAAAGTCCAGTTTCAAGATTTTCAAAATTTCTTACTCCAAAGGAAACGATCACAGCATCGAACTTATTATCTTCAAAGAGCAGCTTTTCGGAATCGCCCAACTGCAGGTCTATTTTATCATTATGCCCGAGGTTGGCCATCTTTTTTCTCCCCACCTCCAACATACCTTCAGATATGTCTACACCGATTATCTTATCGGGATTTAATGCCAACGCTTCAATTGCAAAATCACCCGTGCCTGTTGCTACATCCAGAATAATTTTAGGTTGCTCAGGCTTAAGCATTTTTATGGCTTTTTTTCTCCATAAAATATCAATCCCAAGGCTAAGTACATGATTTAGCAAATCATACCTTTTACTGATATTGTTGAACATTTCAGCAACCTGTTCTTTCTTTCCGTTTTGTTTTTCTTTATAGGGGACTATAGCCATACTTTTACCTGGTGGTTTGTTCTTGTCCTGCAAAAATAACGGATTTAAGGCAGGGTTAGCAAACTATCATGAAATAAAGAAGAATGATTGACAAAATGTGGTAATAAGTAAAAGCAGGCGCGGATTTTAATATCACGATTCCGTACGAATCAGTGGTTTTCAAATAAAAAAGGAAGCTCATTGCTGAAACTTCCTTTTTTAAAACTGAATTTTCCTTTCCCGAAGGGACGATGTGATTTGTATTATTCGATAATCTTAAATTCGACACGGCGATTTAACATCCTTCCATCGACCTCATTGTCATTGGTGGCTAAAGGCATCGATTCACCATATCCTTTGGCGATAAATCGTCTTTCATCTATTCCTTTATTTACCAGATAGGCAACCACCGCATTGGCTCTTTTTTGAGATAACCACTGATTGTAATTCTTTTTTCCGATGTTGTCTGTATGGCCTGAGATCTCCACCTTAATTCTATCGTTCACGGCCATCAATTGCTCAATTTTGTTTAGTTCATCATAAGAGGTGATCTGAAAAGTAGCCTTATCGAAGTCGAAATAGATATTTCGTAACACAGACTGAAAACCTTTCCTCAGCTTATCCATTTCGATGTTTCTTTTTAAAGAAGTAACTTCTGTTTTAGCTGCAGGAAGCGTAATTTTAAAGTTTTTGAACATATATCCTTCTTTTTCTGCAGAAAGGGTATAATCCGTCGCATTTTTTTCGGTAATTTCCATCTCATAAACGCCGGTGGTCAGTTTTTTTACAGCAACTACCACATTATCGCTTGATCTTCTCAGTTTTACTACTGCATCAAGAGGGGTTCCGGTTTCATTATCTTCGAGGTTAACGGTCAGTATCAAGGGTTTTAAAGCTACTGGTTCTGCCTTCACTGCTTCTTTGGGTGCTTCCACAGGCTTTGATTCTTCCTTTACCTCCTCTTGCTTTACCTCCTGCTTCTCGATCTTCACATCTTTTTCGGCTGGTTTTTCAGCCAATATGATGTCTTCTTTTGCACTGGCTAAGAGATTCAGATCGTCGTCCAAATCCGGGATCGTAACCATATAAATATCCTGATATCCCATTCCATCGGTTCTTACAGAAGCGTAATAGCCACGTTTACCATCTTTTGTACTCACAAAGTAGACGTCGTTGTCGGGAGTATTGATCGGAAATCCCAGGTTTACCGGCTCGGACCACTCTTTGGCCACAGAGTCAAATTCTGATTTGAAAATATCGTGACCCCCCATACCCTTACGGCCCATACTGCTGAAATATAAGGTTTTGCCATCATAGTCAATAAACGGACCCTCTTCATCAAATTCAGTGTTAATCATAGGACCCAGGTTTTTTGATTTTCCCCAGGCTCCTTTTTTATCCTTTGTACTCATATATATATCAATTCCGCCGTATCCACCTGGTCGGTTGCTTGCAAAAAACAACAGGTTTTTATCGGGAGATATAGAAATTGAGTTTTCCATGTAGCTTGAGTTAATTGCATCACTCAAGGGTTCCGGAGTAGACCAAATACCATTTTTTTGTTCTGAGATAAAAATATCACCTTCATTTTCCGCACTATATATATATAATTGATTACCATCCGCAGATAGCGCGAGGTTGGAGTCGTGGGAAGGTGTGTTGATAATATTTCCTATGTTTTGAGCGCGTGACCATTTTCCATCTACCTTTTCAGAATAAAAGATATCTTCAAACGGAATGTTATCATTATCCACGTTTTCATTCAGGTTACCGTCTTTTCTTCTTGAAGTAAAGATCAACATGGTTTCATCTTCATTAAGCACCGGAGCATAATCCCTCCATTCCGAATTTATTGCAGTACCTATATTTACTATTGAATAATTTGCAGGATTTGCCATCAACTCTCTTCCATTTTCACTTTCAGCTATTCTACGTTGAACGTCACTCAATAATATCTTGTCTTCTCCCCTGTAGTTTTTATCTGCCAATGTTTTTTCTTCGTATTTTTTATAGTAGACCAAAGCCTTATCGAACTCCATTCCAAACTGATAGCCTCTACCAATAAGGTACGCTAAATTGTATTTATAATTCGGGTTTTTTTTCGAATACTCTTTCTAGGTATTTGGGGGCTCTTTCTTTATTAACCGTTTCAAGATATAATTTTCCTGCCATGAAATTGGCATCTATGTTGGATGGGTCCAGATCAGCAGCCTGCACAAAATAATCTCTCGCAATCTCAATAGCGAAAAAAGCAAAAGTTTGAAAGTCTTCGTCGTCTTCTTTGCTTTAATTATGGTTTCGGTTCAGGGCTTTAGCCAGGATTTTAAAACTATAAACCTTCCTAACTCCGATGAAAGGCGACTGCATTACGGTTTTTTGATAGGACTTCATACCTCCGGATACCAAACCAAATATGCTCCTGCCTTTGTAAGAGATTCGGTTCGTTATTTGGGATCTGTGCTTAATATGGATTCTGTCACTGCTATTGAAGGCAAGTATAAGCCCGGATTTTCTCTGGGGTTTATCCTCAACGTGAAACTGACAGATTATGTCGATTTCAGATTTTTACCACAGGTGGCTTTTTATGAACATGAGGTGGTATACAGCTATCAAAATGAAGAACCAAATAGTCAGCTCCTGGAAGCTACCCAGGTTGAATTTCCTTTGATGCTCAGGTACAAATCGGAGAGAAGGGGAAATACACGGATGTATTTAATAGGTGGAATAAACCCTTCTTTTGAGGCGAAAGGAAAAAATAATGAGGAGGGGGAAGAAAAACTGTCGTTAAAAGACACAAACCTGGCCGTTGAATTTGGATTCGGCATTGACATCTATTATCCATTTTTCAAGTTCTCGCCTGAAATCCGCTTCTCCAAGGGAATTTCAAATCTACGAGATAGTAACAACTCTTACAGTCTTGGATTGGAGCGCGTCTCTATAAATACGGTAACCTTATTTTTACAATTCTCAGATTAAAAAGACTGATATGACTTCGGATTTACCAAATAAAACTGTGCTTATAACAGGTGCTACCTCGGGTATAGGACGTGCAACAGCCATTGCTTTGGCTAAAGAAGGATACAGGGTGATCATCTGTGGGAGGAGGAAGGAACGGTTGGAATCTTTGCAAAAGGAACTCACTAATCCGGATTTTGAAAATGTCTTTGGTCTTTCATTTGATGTTCGAAACAAGGAGCAAGTTTTTGAAGCTATTCAATCATTGCCAGATCACTGGAAAAATGTTCATATTCTTATCAACAATGCAGGTAATGCGCATGGCTTAAGCCCTATTGAGGCAGGGGATGTTGACGATTGGGAGGCAATGCTTGACATCAATGTAAAGGGCCTCTTATACGTCTCAAAAGCTCTTATTCCTCAAATGGTCGAAAGAAAAGAAGGACATATTATTAATATAGGCTCCCTTGCCGGCAAGGAGGTATACCCTCAGGGAAATGTCTATTGTGCTTCAAAATTTGCAGTGGACGCCATCACCCAGGGTATGCGAATAGATTTAAACAGCCATAACATTAAAGTTTCTGCGGTAAACCCCGGGCTTGTTGAGACTGAGTTTTCAAAAGTGCGCTTCAAAGGTGATGAAGAAAAAGCGTCCAGGGTATATGAAGGATTTACACCCTTGTCTGCCCGGGATGTTGCGGAGGTAATTGCCTTTGTGGTTTCCAGGCCAGCACATGTAAATGTGGCGGATTTGTTACTGCTACCCACCGCCCAGGCTAGTTCTAAAATTGTTAATAAACAGTAGCAGTTATAAAAACTCTTTCAGCATACCAGGAATAATGTCGTGCCCTCCTTCGAATACTTTTTTTTCGGGATAAATACCTAATTCAGCACAAATTGTTTGGTATTCTTCAATCCTTGAAGCCCTAAAAAATGGATCTTTATTCCCAACCACCAGGTAATTTTTTGATGTAAGAAGTTTTTCGCGGGCTTTTTCCTGGTTTAAATCCGGAGGGAAGATACCTCCCCACAAAATAAATCTGCTAATGGTCAGGCTAGTCTCAGTCATCCATCTCGAGGCAGTGGCAGCGCCTTGCGAGAAGCCCAGCAACGTGATGGACAGATTGGCCGCTGCTGTCTGGTTGACAACAGATATAGCGAGCGTTTCAAGATAGGTCAGATAATTTTGAATATCTGTCTCTCGTTCTTCCCGGGTCATCCAGGTTGCCCCAACCTTTCCGGAAAAACCTTCCAGGTAGAACCGGGATAGTCCCTCAGGAGCTACTATCAAATGACTTCCATCGTTCAGAACATCAAACTTTTTGATAAAATATTTTGCCAACTGGCCATATCCGTGACAAACAAACCAAATGTGTTTTATTTCTGGTCCGGGAGCACCCAGTAAAAAATAAGGAGCAATATGATTAAAAGCAATAAACTTTTTCTCCATCCCTTAAAACAAAAAAGACAGGATAAACCTGCCTTTTTATATTCTCCGTCTTAAAATTATCTTTTAAACCCTAGTACCGATCCACCACAATAGTTTTCGGAATCCTGGAAAGTATAAGTTATATAGTAGATCCCGGTGGCGTTGCATGGGTAAATAATTCCGGGATAATAATTGCCATTTGTAAAAGAGGATGCTACCTGCTTCCTGTTACTATCGAAAATATTAACGATCATACCGTCAGTATTTTCACCGTCATTACACAGGTTTATGTAATATTGAGTACCCTTTGCAAAAACATATGAGTATTCAATCTTACTTTTATTGCCTTCTTCTCCATTTACTGTGTAACTCTTCACAAAGTTAAATCCATCCATTAATTTTGGTATACACATCTCGGTATATTTTTCCGGATCGCATTGAGAGATCGAATCCGAGGAGATCGTAAATACCAAAGCAAATAAACTAAGAGAAATAATTATCTTTTTCATATATGTACAGGGTCGTGATTTTAATTAATAATTGAGCTTCTGATTGATTTGGTAATCCTATCGATATCAGCAATATTCTGATCGCTAATTTTAATCGTGCTAGAACTATTATCTTTAATCATTAAAATACCGTTTACTTCTTCAAAGGTAGATTCTTCGTAAGTATAGGCAATTTCTATTTTATCAAATTCGGCTTTTAAGGGCCCCATTTTCTCTTTCAAGTCACTTATGTTTGGATCAGAACCCTCATAAAAACTCAATAACAGCATTATATTTTCCAGGATAATCTTTTGCTCTCCTACCTTTTCTCTTAGTTCCTGGTTAGAAATATTCTTTTTCAAAACCTGGTTGGAAATATGAAGCGCTTCTAACCAACCACCTGTTAAAATGAGAATACTTAAGTTAGCTCTCTCCTGATTTTGCAAATAACTATTAATATTATTAAAATTTTGCGTCGTAATCAATAGTAATGAGTCTAAATTTTTGCTATTGGTTGCAAGTCTGGATATGGCAGAAAAGTCAAAGAATTGACCAATGCTTAAACCTTCAGCTAAACTTCTGATAGAACCCAGGTAAAACAAAGCATCCTGATTTTGTTCGTAAATGTTGGTATAACCCAAATCTGTTCCGTAGATACCAAGATTCACAGCTTTAGCAAAATTACTGTTGTACTCTGAAACATTGCCTGCATCATTTAATAAAGTTTTATCATAATTGGTGCCTGATTCCTTCAACAAAACGGAAATCTCCAGAGGCGAAGGGATTTGCTGAATAATATCAGACAATACTTCTTCCGAAATTTCAAGTTTCTGGGTTGTGGTCGTATCCTTCAGGCTCTCCTGATATGCTTGCTCGTTTGGCTTTTTTGAGTCGCAAGCAAAGACTAATAAAATCAGTCCTAAATAAATTCTGCTCATATTATTAATATTGTTTAAAACAAAAATATAGATTCAACTAACTGATAAAAACATACTTATATACTATATATTACATCGGTATAATCCGACGCCATTCTCCGAATTTTACGTCCTGACTAGCTGTTACCAAACATTTTTATGTTGCTTAACTTGTTAATTGTTTTACTAAACACCTCGAAATAAAGCATCACAAACAATATTACGGTCATCAACCAGATTACAATTAAATTAAAATTATAAGTCTGGAAATAACTGTTAAATACATGTTTCTGAGGTGCAAGAAAATGTGTCCGGTAATCCAAAACATGGTCTGGTGGCGCAGGCATTGCGAATATAGGATCCAACTGCTGATAAAGCTTACCGTTGAATTCAATGATCCGATCTTTCACAGTCAGGTTTCTTACAAGATCATAAAGACTCTCGTTGTGGTATTTATTTTTGAGGTCATTATAATCATACTCAAACTCTTCGCTATTTTCGAAGAAATAGATCATCTTTTCTTTGTTGCTCACCGCTTCATTAAATCTTTTTCGATAATGCTTTTCCATTCCTTTTAAATATCCCCGTAATACATTTTCGGTTTTGGGGTTAAGATTGGCTATGGACAACGCTTCAGCAACATTAATGGAATCAAGACCTTCTTTGAAAGCATCCTTGTTAATTTCATAAGCCAGAAGATTTAGATCCTTAGATATTACTGCCTTTATTGAATCATCTTCTGTATTTGCATTTGAGAAAATAAACTGCACCTTTTCTTCCAGCTTCGGAACCAGATAGGTGGCTTTGAAATCTGAAGACCTTTCTTCCTGTTCCAGATTAAAGAAAGGGGCCTCAAAGTCATTGTTTTTAAACTGATCTACCACCATTGCCTCATAAGCCCACCTGGATGCCATAAAATCAGCGAGCACAGGCACCTCTCCTTTTGTACTGATAAGGTTGTTCAGTTTATCAAAAGGGAACATCAACCCACTCAGAATCATTTGAGGGATCAATAGCAGCGGTATTAAAATGTATACTGTAACAGCGGAATTAAATGCCGACGAAACATTGAGTCCCAGAACATTAGCAAAGCAAGAAACGGTAAATAATACCAGCCAAAAGCTGATGGTCATTGATTTTATCTCCAGAATGAAATTCCCAACCAGAACAAAGGATAAAGTTTGTATAGCCGATAGCAAAAACAATATCGCCAGCTTCGAGGACAAATAACTGCTCCAGCTTAAGTTTAGAAAAGATTCCCTTTTCAATATTTTCCGATCCCGGATAATTTCTTCCGCACTAACTGACAAACCCATGAAAAGTGCCACCACAATACTCATCATCAAATAAGCAGGAATGTTTTCATTGAAGCGGAAGAGGTATTCATCGCTATTTGGCGAACTTTTATACCTGATGATAAATGCAAGAATTACTGCTAAAAGCGGCGCTTCCAATAAGTTGATCAACAAATATTGCTTATTGCTGATTTTAGCCAGCATATCCCGCGTTACAAATATGTATGCCTGCTGTAATTTTGATGGAATATTCAAAGCCCTGGGAGGAGCCTCTTTTACGTCATCAAATTTGTGAAGCTTGAACTTCTCAAGGAATTGATCATGCCATTGCTGTGGATTTACTTTTCTTTTATTAGTGTACTGTCCGTACTCATCCACCACATTGGCTTCGATAATATTAAAAATCTGTTCCGGATTTACGTTTCCGCAGACTGCACACTGCCCTCGCTCACTGTCTACCTGGTTGGTTGCCTTTTTGAAATAAGTTACCGCTTCCACCGGATGACCATAGAATATCGGATATCCGCCTGTGTCCATAATAAACATCTTATCGAACATCTTATAGATATCTGATGATGGCTGGTGAATGACCACAAAAATCAACTTTCCCTTCAGCGACAGTTCTTTGAGCAAGTCAATTACATTTTCGGAGTCTCTGGAAGATAAACCGGAGGTTGGCTCATCTACGAACATGACGGCTGGCTCCCGAATTAGCTCCAGGGCTATGTTCAGTCTTTTTCTTTGACCACCACTAATGGTTTTATCCAGCGCATTACCAACTCGCAAATCTTTCCGTTGCTCAAGACCAAGACTGGAAAGTACTGACATCACCCGCTTATCGAGTTCTTCTTCACCCATACCGGCGAAGCACAATTTAGCGTTGTAATAAAGGTTTTGGTAAACCGTCAATTCTTCTATCAGTAAGTCATCTTGCGATACATAACCGATAACGCCTTCAATTTCATCTTTTTCAGTGTGAATGTTATATCCGTTGATGAGGATTTCTCCCGAAGACGGTGTTTCAATTCCGGCTAATACGTTGAGAAGCGTGGTTTTACCGGCTCCACTGGCACCCATAATCCCTATAAGCTTGCCCGGGCCTTCACTGATGTTGATATTTCGTAAACCTATTGCACCGTTTGGAAATTTAAACTCCAGCTGATTGGCGTTAAAGGAGACTCTGTTGGTTTCATGATCTTCTATAAAAATCCTTATGAGATCGCTATAGTATAAAGCAGCTCCTTTTGGTGTTTTGATGGTGCTACCATGTGAAAAGAGATAGACCTGGTTACTTTTCATGATAAAACCGTTTAACACGATCTCATCTTTTCCCACATACTTCACGAAGTACATATCCACACTGGACACCTTCATGAATATTATTTCACCATTTATATCTACCTGCAGGTGTTTCCCATCTTCTTTCGGTTTTTCGTATTGATTAACCGTGAGAAGATCTTCGAATTCCGGTACTACAAAACCTTCTTTAATGACAAAATTTTCAATTAACCGATATTCTTCCTTACCGATATTAAAAACGTTAGAAACAGTATCAATGATTTCAAGGCGCTGGGGTGTAAAATTTTTATCAGAACACACCAGCTCTAACACCTTGATCAACACAACCACTTTTTGCTTTTGGGTAAGGGTTTTATTGATTTTCCTACATATAGCCAGCGTCTTTACAGAGTCGCGGACAGAGGTGAGCTTTTGCTTCTTTTTTACTTCAGGATCTTCAGTTTCTTCTTTATTGTACCCTACATACTCATCGTATAGAATCAAATATTCTTTGATAGAATCCTGGTCAAGCTCCTGCTGGAAGAACCTGATTACAAATTCTCTTTCCTTCTCTGTAACCCCACCATCCTGTTTGGTGATAATTGCGAATAATTGGGTTAGTGCTTTTAGAATTTCCTCACTCATTGTCTGAAGTCTGAATTGCTAAATTTTACTTAAAAAATTTAGACATAACTTGCCTGTATTAGATTTTTATAAAATCTAATGGATTGATACTAAGAAAGTAACGGATTATTAAAATTGGCGAAGGCAAACCTAACGGATGCCCGCCGCCCCCTTATTAGTAGGTTTTAAATTCGAACTCTATATCTACTAATTCAGAAAACTCCTCGCCTGCTTCTTCCATATCTTCATCATCCTCATGAAAATACCAGTTTACTTTAATCCCAGGTATTTCTTCTAATTTTGAAAGAACGTCCAAAATCAATTTGGAAGAGGCGGTATTAAAATATTCGAGTTTGAAGTCGAAGTCTGTACTAGGGTTAGGAGATTTTGAGTAAGTATCCAACCATTCAAGTATTGGGTTATAGAATTCTGTTGAATCTTCGGGAAGAGATCTTCCGGAAATTTCAAATATTCCATTATTTTTATCTAGCAGGATCTTTGGAGTATCTTCTGTTCCTTCTAAGTTTAAGATTTCCATATATATAATTTTTTTTAGCTCTTGTAAGTAAGAAAATAAATTTAAACGCGAGAAATGGTTGTTTTCAACGAGAAGAATGAATGTTCATCATTGATTTGGGTGAAATCATATTCTAATTTCTGACCTGATTTTCGGGCCATGTCCACAAATCCCAGGCCGGCACCACCTTTTTCTGATATTTCTGTACCTTTAATAATATCTTTATAAAGGGCTTTCAATCCTTCTTTATCAAGACTGTTGATCTGATCTAACTTTTCTGTAAGTAAACCGACAACATCATTTTTCACCGGGTTACCTGAAGTTATCACATACTCATCATCCAGCTTGCCAATCATAAAGATTGCTGTTTGCTTCTTTTCATTCAGAGGATTATAGTCCTCACCATGTTTTACAATGTTTTGAAGGCATTCAACCATTACATTAAAAACTTTCCTTTTAATGCTGGATTCTTCACCCATTGAATCCATGTTTCTTTCAGCCATTGATAATACTGACTTAGTAATTTCCTGGGTGAACTCACCCTCATAAACTAATATCAGATTTTTGGCCAGCATAGTTTTATGCAATTCATAAATATACTTCATACGTTTTGCCTTTATAAATATTTAGAATTTGTGTAGCAATATTATTTTTCAAATATTGATAAATTGAGTTAAATAAAATGTTTAATAATTGAGATTTTTATATACAAGTAAACTTTTGTTGATATTAGAATTTTATTCCGATCATAAGGACATCATCTGTCTGTTTGTAGTTGCCTTTCCAGCTTTCCCACTCATTATCAATAATTTGGTGAACCTCCTTCATTGGCAATTTATGGTTTTCTGTTATTAATTCCCGTGTCTTTTTAGGTCCAAACTTACGGTTTTCAGGTCCTCCGAACTGATCAGGGAATCCATCAGAACAGAAGAAGATACTATCACCTTTCTTCACTTTTAATTTGGTGTTGGTAAATTTGGTTTGATTCTTATATATACCACCGCCTATAGGGAATTTGTTTCCTTTTATTTCCGTTAGTTCTCCGTTTGCAGTGATGCTGTACAATGGTCTGTGTGCTCCGGCGTATTCAACTTCACCTTTCTTTATGTTAATCTTACACAAGGCGATGTCCATTCCATCCTTCGTTTCAGAATCATCCCGGTCCTGGCGCAGCGTTTGGGTAACGCCCTCATCCAGTTGATCCAGTATCACACCCGGATCGGTAATTTTTCTACTTCTGACGATATC
>Ga0181466_1000784_pt1 | contig 11573 bp, 5 predicted proteins | sample InSIn4gowninarea_FD_119078 | JGI IMG/M metagenome (GOLD analysis project Ga0181466, IMG submission 119078) | Clean room microbial communities from NASA Spacecraft Assembly Facility at Jet Propulsion Laboratory, Pasadena, California, USA -... ... | reverse complement strand
AAAAAAGAGAGTGGTATAAGAATGAAAGAATGAGAAAGAGAGAGCGAAAGAGAGATTTAATAAAGGGCAGCGAATGAGAGAATGACACCGAATTAATATCAAGAGACAGAAATAGAGTGATAGAGAAAGAGAGATAGAAATGAGAGAATGAGAGAGCGAGACAGATGGAATAAATGACAGAAAAAGAGAGACAGAGTAAGAGACAGAAAATAGGATGATGATAGCGAAAAGAGATAATAATGAGAGAATGAGTGAAAGAGATATGAAATAAATGACAGAAAATGAGAGACTGACAGAGCGAGAGGGAGACAGAGAAGAAATAATAGAGAATAAGAGAAAGAAGGAAATAATGGGATAAAGAATTTGAGAAAAGCAAGGAAGCAAAGATAAAAAAAATTCATTTTAAATAATACCATTAGTTCATTATACTGTACTATTTTTAGTTTATTACATAGTACTACAAAACAACATCGATTCGAAATAATCTGTTTCCTATTACTAGACAACTGAAACATTATCCAAACTTCGCTAAAAAAGTTGGTCAGTCGCCACATTCTGCATAATGTTAAGTTATTGAAATGAGATAATTAGACTGTTTTGTTTATTACATTTATTTCTAAATTTTATTTTATGCTATTGCAACAGACAAGAGATTTTTATTTTCTACCACTGAGGTGAGGTCCGATACCTTCTGAGGTCTTATTTCGACGCATCTTAAAGGCATTATCAGCAAAAGCGCAAGTTCATGTCAACACCTGTTCAGAATTACTTGAGGTACGTTAGCGCAATCTAGAGAATTTAGAATTTAAAATCCTGATTACGCTAATCAAACATGTAGCAGAAAATGTTAGATTTTAGATGCTGCTGGATTATAGGTTATGGGTTCATGGATGTCAAACTTTTGTTTTAATTCCTTGCTTCTCTTCTTCTTTATTTTTATTTAGATCATTGGTATTTTTAGATCTGCAAAACTGAGATCATCGTTCAATATCAGAAATTTATAAATTCTGTAAATGTTGTTCTTTAACCACATTACATACTCGGCAGTGAAACCCAAATACCTAAACGCACTGTAAAGTAGGATGTTGCAAATCAAGCGTCGGAATTTTTAACAAGTAATTAAATAAAATTAAAATTTCTTTCAAACCGTAAAAAATTGGATCAAAAAGTAAGTTTAAAAAAAAAAAGAAATTTATATTAATGCACTTTAAAAAATTACGAAATTATAATAAAATAAGCTTTTATAACTCAGATTTGAAAATTATAATTAGTTACATTAACATATTTTCTTTACAAAGTAGTTAATACTGTAAGCAAATGTGCGAATGCCATTTAGACATGAAACTTCAATTAAATTGATTAAATTTAGATGATAATTGAATAGTTAAGCAATTGATTGTAAATATTATTTTATAATGAAATTTTATTCTAGGACCTGGAACTGTTATTCTAATAATTTTAACCACAGAAGAAAGTGACGGCCAAATAAAAAATATAGATTGCATGAAAATTTTGTCAAAAGAAAAAAAAATGAATAAAATGAAAAGTTAATACAATCACATAAAAACGATGGAATAAATAATAAATTCGACGAAAAAATAAGTAAATATGGTTTTTAAATAAAGTTACTCTAACTGTATAATGCTTGAATATATTATACATGGATAAAAGTATACTTCAGGGTTTGAACGATTTTTAGGAATAATTCTATTTGTGAAATAATTCACACATATATTATATACATGTATCCAATTAAACATACGTGAAAAAAAATTTCCTTCTTTTAAACTCTTTTTGAAATCGCCTTGTATCTTTACATATTAGATCACTAACGGTTCTCAAATAACCAGAAATATACTAAGAACTTTTTGAGATTTTTATTTTATTGAAATATTTTTTCTTTTTAAAATTCAGAACCGCTTAATTTTGTATTTTGTTTTAAAATATACTTTTACATCTATTGCAAATTTAATTGATCTTCGAATTACTAAATTTTTATTTTTAGAGCATAAAAAAATAATAAAAATATATTAAGACATTCGACCTGATATAACTGCAAATACATTGCATCATTGCTTGAAAATATGAAAATGAAAAAAATTACTTCAAGGAAGAAACAAAGAATGATTGCTTAAAATTAATTTACTTTAAGAATTCTCACTTTAATGATCACTGATGTGATTGAAAATGAAATGTTATGATTACACAATTATACGTCAGCTCTTAGCATAATTACGTATCTTATGTATCTTATGCGCATCTTACTTACTTCATTTTGAATTTAATATGGACTTGTGGGAATCTATTGTGGAGACTCTGTTAATTAATTGAAAATAAATGGTTTTAGTATTGCATTCAATAGTCAAATAATATTGCATTGAATAAAGTAACGATTATGAAGGCATCGCTTATTTTAAATTTAATATCACTATAAAATAATTAAGAAACATTTTTTATATATATTTTTCTTATGACGAGGCACTTGACTGAGGTGCTGTTGGCTCTGGGGGATGGCCCATCTGGAAGGCCGATTTTGTAAAGGAGCATCTGGTAGGTGGACCATCATTATCCTAACTTTGGCAACACAGAAAAGAATCTTTGCCTCATCCAGGATTCGTTTCTAGATCCTGGGATCAGGAAATAAGCACGCTATCCAGCATATCCATTGGACTGAAATACAAAACAATTAACAAAATCATTATTAATACACAAACAATTTTGAAATATTTTTAAATTATATGCTGCATTACACAAGCGTGGTTCTAAAAATAATCTGAAATGATGAGCTGCAACAGGTAAACAAAACAGAACAGACGTTTACAGAAAAGTATATAAACCCGGTGCTGCCATCTAGTGGACGAACGGACAGTTAATCTTTCTATAACAGAATATAGTTTTTGAATGGCATTAAACGTATATATAAACTGAACTTTGGAAAAATTATAATATTTATTTATTTTTATCTTTCGACAAATGCTCTTTTCGTATAAAACAAAATGCAGAATATTATAACAAAAAAAGTATTTGTTTTATGGGTACACACAGAAAACGTTCAATAACGTAAATTCTTAACTACGTCAGAATACAAGGATTTGGCAGTCACATTGCGTTCCCATCCATCACAGAGTCCAATAAGCTTTGCTCGAACAGGAGGGACGTAAAATTCCTTTTTTGGATCAATCCCGATAGAAGTTTCCGAAGATGAAAAGGATGCTAAGATGCCCAGGGGAGAAAGGAAGAATGGAACAGAGAATATAACCAATTCCTCAACCGACTACAGTATCAGGATGTTATTTGTGGCAAAAATGATGCGGTTTCCCTCTGATACGTCTTATTTGGGCTCTGCTTCGGACAAGAAAAAGAGGCATGTATAAAGAATGCCCAACTCTGTTTCTGTATCTTTTCGACAAATATATATTTATATCAAGTTAAGAAGGAATTTTACTCGCCTTCGGAGAAAAAAATATAGATATACAGTCCGCATTTCATTTCTGGAACTCAATAATGTGGGGATTTTCAAAGAGTCATAAGGGATTTTTCACAATGGTATAGAAGTGAAAACGTAAAGTCATTATTGGAATAGGACAAAACTTTCCGGGGAAAAGTAATGCAGTTTCAGTCTTTTTATTGTATTTCTTTTTTTCCTTTTTTTTCTTTATTTCGCGGGTAGGAGAGAAATCTTTTTGTGAGCGAGAGTCAGCCTAGGGGTGACTTGTAGGGATACAAAGAGGAATGAATGGAAGTGTGGAGAAATCAAATTATTTCCTGAAGAGGATTCCGATGAATGAATATAATTTGAAAGTAACTTTCTAAGAGGGTGTGTATGTATTATGTTGGGATTGACTTTAGAAAGCTATCTTTTTACTTACTGTTTCTGAGTTATATTTACAAATCACATTTTCTGCTTTACTTGTACATGGTATTTTGATGAAAAATGGGAAAGTTATGAATGGAAACTTAGCAAACTTTAATTACGTATTTGTAAATTATCACAATGTTATGGTATGACTTAAATTACAAACACTTAATCGATTAAATGATTAAAGTTATTTGCGTAATGAATATAGTTATGTGGAATGAAGTGTGTGAATATGCTCAGATAAAAAACGCATACATATATTTAAGTTCTAAAGAATATTTGTTTAATTCTACGATATTCTATGCATTAAATTCTACATAACATTAATGATAATTTAATTGGGTATTCATGGATAGTGCAGAGTTGCGAACATTTAGGAATCACTGTCCGGAGCACTTTAATGAAATCGGGGGAGGAGTCCAATGTAAAATTGATATTCGACGATTGGAGAAAATACATATTCAATTGAAGAAATAAAAAGATTTTACATGGTGTTCATCGATATTTTAAATAAAATAACAAGTATTATGAAAATAGAAATTCGAATACAGGATGGAAAAAGATTGCATTTGAATTTTGAACATCCACTTGTTTTCATCATCATATGTTATTTTAATTTTTAATGATTTTGAAGATATCATCACAAATTCATCTTAATTTTCCAAATAAAGAAACTCCCCGATCTCCTAATTCTATCTCCACCCTTGCAAATAAATCGAACGAAAACGCAAAATCGTTTGAGAATCTTGCGGAACATAAACGGAGAAACTCTGAACGATGAAATACCGCCGACGCCAAAGAAAACAATCGGAAATCCGAATCGGTGGCCATGAAGAATTTATGAACACAATTCTGTTAAAAATTAAGGACCTACATTAAAAATAAGGATTTTAAGCGGCCATTTCTGATGGCTACCCAACATAAGCAGTTCTTAAGGACATTTAAGGACCTTATTAATACTAGAAATTTTACTTTACAAAATGTAGAAAATATAATTTTATATTTTCCGGAGTATCGGGTTAGTTTCGGGAGTTATGTAATTTTGCTAATTTTCCGGAGCAACTCCGGACAAATCGGAGCAGTTGGCAAGTCTGATAGTGTTGCATATAGAGATAATTCCACTTAACTTAAGTAACAATTTCATGTTTAATATGCAGTTTTTTCTGTGAACAATTTGTTTTAAATTACAGTATGAAGTCATACAAAGAACATACAATGTTACAAAGTTCATATCATTAAGTAAAATCTTGCTTAATGAAGAAATATATCAAGCTTATAGTGCAAAGACGTATTCTCATATAACAGACGCATGCGTTCAGAAGACAAGTTTTACAAACTCTAAACTGTTTGTCGTCAACTACCTTGGGTTATCTGATTTTCGGCTATTTAATGCAAAAGGCATAGTTCTGCCTTTATAATTAATTGTTGTTGGTTTTTAATGTTACTGTATTTACCTTCATTTTCTCTCTATTTTCTTCGCCAACTTCACACATTAATATATACGTGGTTTCTAAAAAGAAACGTTAAAAATTATATTCCTATGACTTTTTTGCACATCTATAAGCTTTTAGAACTTTATGGTTTTAATGCAATAATTTAATAATTCCGATTTCTCTTCAGAGCTCGATCTAACTCCTTTGAAAATGATTGTCGCTACTTCTTCACTGTTTGGTAAGCATATTGTATTAGGTTTTGCCAATTATTTCGTCTCTGCAAACTAGAAATTAAGCCTATCTCGTTTTACCACCGGAGTTCTTTTGGTTCTATCATCATTATATTACTAAAATAAAAGATATACACAAATGCAAGGAAAATTATAATATATTATTTTAACCCTTTATGCTCCGACGGGACTTGTAAGTCCCAATTAATATGAAGTCAAATAAAATTTAAAGTCTCCCAAAAATTCCAACGGGACTTTCAAATTCTTTCATTTAAACCTTCTTCTAATGATCAGTATGCACATTGGCCAGTATTTGTAAAAAAATAGAGGACGGTGCGAGTTATGTGCTTCGAAAGAAATAGAGTCGCGACCACATTCTCAGTGCACATTATGCAAAGTATTTCTTTGTGAAGAAACAACTGCTTTTATCAATACCATAATTAATTATACAAAAATATATTACTTTTCATTTATATTTAATATTTTTTCTTCCTCATACTAATGGATGTAATAGACATAAATCTCGACAGGATTTTAAAATCCCGTGTAATATTCTGCGTCATTACAATAAAAATAATTATTGTAAATGAATCTCAATTTTTGTGTGTCTTTCTACAGTTAAATTGAGCATAAAAATATATATTGCACACAAGTTTTCTAAAAATATCATAATTTGGGACATAAAGGGTTAAATTAAATTTATATTATAAATTCATTTTATGAAATGAATTTATAATATAAATTTAAGTCTGGCCGACCCTTAAGGAATCTCCAATGAAAATGGAATTTAATGGAAAAGCAGGATAACAGGTATGAAGCTGTCAAAAGCAAGAAAAAGAGAATTAAAAATCAAGATAAATATAGAAAATCAAAAAGAAAAGAGAAGCACATAAGGTGTTAAATTGGTTTTTTTTTCTAAATCTGCTGTGTAAAATCAAGCATTTGGAGTATCCTTAAAGTTTCAGATTCCTTTACAATATTAGATGTTTTTGAAGTCTAATTAAAATATTGTCATTTTGCGTAATTGTCTCTGATTGTGACCTTAAGACCAACATTTATGAGTCATAAAAATGCTTCAGTCTTGGCTTCTAACTCAAAACTTACATCCCCTTACACGATAAACAATGAAAATAGAATGCCTTTAAGACAATTAAACACACTAATTAAATTTTTATTTGCAAAATGAAATTAAATAATTAAATAAAAGTGTTTTACTTCGATTTTTTTAACATTTATATTTCTCTTCTCGGATTTTTGTCTTTTCGACATTTTGGCCCCCCCCTCCCCATTGGCTGTTTTCTTTTTTCTGTGAACAGGAACATTTGGTAACAGTGGTAAGAACATGTTTAGAGAATGAGCATAATCGAGAAATAGTGGTACATTTTTATGGTAGATTCTTATTTATATTTGTATTCGAATGCGTTCTTCAAATCACAAAATTTTCTATATTTTGCCCGTAAAAAAGGTACTATCGTGCATACTCTCTTAGTTTTGTTATTACATCTTCCCTTTACAAAGTTTTCTTGTTATTACCCGATGCATTTTTAACTTCAGCATATATTCAAAGACTTTTAAAGAAACCACTTCCAAAACGCACACTTTTTCACAAACTGCTTCTTCACCTTTTCTTCAACCTTAGAATGCATGTTTATTCACATCTTCATCTTTTATGAATCAAAACTAAAAGAGCTCAACCGTCAGCGCCGTCACTTCCATATTTTATCAGTTCCAGGGATTTCACAGTCCAAGTATTTACGCAAATATAGCGTGTGCTTTAAATATTCATGCTCTTCTTTCATATTCCCCTTTCCAGTATTTTGAGTGAAAACATCTCGAGGAGAACAATATCACTTTGGAATAATCCTCTGTGAGATCTCAAAGAATATTCACTCCGAAAATGCAGTTATTACATATTCGAGAAAATGGATTTTTTTTAAAGAAATCGGTATCCATTCTTTGGCATAATGCTACCTCTTTTCTCAGGTTTACTGAATTTTAATGGAATATGATGTATATTTCAACTGTAAGGTACGCCAGTGATGTATTTTTGTGGTGCATTAGATTTCGTGAATGCTTTATAGTAATGTCGATAAATAAAATAAATGAACAGGCAGAGTATACGTTCAGATATAGAAAATCACAAGATACTTATTAAGTTAAATAGCACAGGTAAACATAAAAGAATTTTTTTCCTGTATTTCAACGATAAACATCTGTTGTTGTTTTTTTTTTTAAACGTTGACTCTCTGAATGTCATTACTAAGGTGCGGATTTTTATGATAATTTCAATTTTTAGCATTTTTTTATATTTTTCCCTTTTTAGAGCATTTTTATTCTTTTTAGGGCATTGTGTTTCTGAATCATTACTTAGCATTTTGGGAGGCTTTGAAGCAATATTTTGCATTTTTACCAAGTTTTCTGTTTGAGGGAAATTTAATTTTTTTCAGTTTACAAATTCGTTTATTCATGTTTTGTTTTCAGAAGACGTGAAGTCATGACACATAGTTGTCCATATTTTTTGTGGTGTAAAGAGGTGTCCTCTTCATTGACCCTTTTGAGATGAAGCTAACCTGGCAAACGATTTAAATCAAACTTTTAATTCTTTCACAAATAGGGAAACTGAGATCTTAAACAACGAAGGAAAGTCGGATATGTAAGCAAATATATATTTTCATATATGCAAGTTCATAGACATTAGAAGAAATTTTTTAAGTATAAGAACCTACATTCCAACCGTAGAAGATCGCTTACATTTAGCAACGTTAAAAAGCACAATTTAAGAAAGGTAACTAAGCTTTAATTAAAGGAAAAATATAGTTTTATTTCAAGACAACAAATCTTTTAAAGTAAATTATATATTTGAACGCATTTCTTAAAACAGAAATTAAACTATTTATAATTAACTAAAATTATTTTTTATGACACTTCTTGCAGATAGCAACGTCATGTAGCTTAAGATTTTTAAATATATATATCCAAAATTTGAATCCCAATGTACGAACATTTTGAAGTGAATTAATATTGCATTACAGAAAAATAAAAATGCGTATGACTCATATCCATAAAAAGCATTTCTATTGGTTGCCTATGACATAATAACTCATATTACTCATATTACAGGTAAAACACATTATTTATACTCAAAATAGAAAAGTAAGTTTGCTGTTTTACTGTTTTATCCAAGATTAACCTTTTTTGAAACAATCGTAAAAGTTTAAATCATTGTATTAAAGAGAAAACTCCAAGTAAGAAAAGAATTCCCTATTTCCTAATTTTGCAAAAGAATAGAGACGGTTAGACTATGTTTTTCAACTGATCGGCTCAACCACGGTCATTTAGTTTTCTATGTGGTATGTAATAAGTTATGACAGTTATGGAGATTACTTTTGAAACAAGAAACAGATAATTTACATTTTTCAAATCTGCCTCGTATTCACTTTATCGTTCCATATAAAACGGCTATTTCCTACTAATATATCCGTAGCTAAACGTTTCAATACAAAGCAATAAGTTTTAAAAGTTAAACAGTTAAAATAGAAGCGTCCAATGACAAAATCCTTTGGATGGACAGCCACTGTGATATGAACCACTATCATAAAATATTCATACACAATCTTTATTTTTAAAAAGTTTGTAAAATTATTGTTGGCAGCAGCGATATCAGAATGTAAACGTTGCTCGCGAGTGTAAAAGCGAGATTGAATTTAAAAATGGTTTCGGATAGGGTTTGTAAACACTTTCTAAAATAAAAAAGAACATCTTTATTAAATTACCTCAAAAGATTTATTTCAACTATACTTTGGCAGTCACCAACAAAATCTATGAAATTTCGCAAGAGATACTTATGCCGTTGTGATCGACTGAAAGATAAACAAGTTACCTGCGAATTTCGCTTAGATGCTGAAAATAAATCAACCGCAAAAGGTTTCCAAATCTTTTTTGGACATCATATTTGATCGCGCGTCTAGGCACCTCATTATATTCCATTGCATGGATTGTTACTCTTAAATATTCTATATTGCGTTTTCGTGGGCTGACAAAATCATTGCGCTTTCGTAGGCTGAAATAACACTAAAAAAGTCATTTTTTAAAATAATTTTTTAACTTTTTAATGAGTGCTACATTTTATATCCAAACAACTTTACTTTCAGACTGGCTGAAAAATTCATCGGTTTCTGTTTCAAAAATATATTCGGTTCAAACTGAACAATGAACAATACTGAAACAATTTTCCTATGTAATAGCCTATGTAAGTGTCTTGTTTCCCACGTAAATGTCATGTTTCCCATGTTAAATTGATATAATGATGTCGGTACGGCATTTTACGGTATTTTCCGTCTTTTCTTTAATTCACGAAAATTAAAACAAGATTTTCATGTTTTAAATAAAATATTCTTTAAAAAAATGCATCCTTTTTATGTCGGATTCCAGTTTAACCATTGGAAAATAGTGTTTGCAGCTGTAACCGACAGAAAGATTTTTTAATGAAAAATAAGGGGAAACGTTTAAACTCTACGCTGATTTAAATTATCATCTCCTTCTACTGTCAACAGCAAAACCCTTGCCATAGCATCAAAGACTTAACGGTTTTGAAAACTTTGTTGTCAGATTCCAGATAGCAGAATTTTGCATTAAAACTAATATATCTTTTCTAAATTAAAAAATTATCAATTTGGCACTGAGATTCAGATCTCCGTACTTTTCTGCACCAGAACGCCAAAACGGTTGTCATGGTATCAAGGTGAAAATGTTTAACGACAACTTTATCCACCGAAATTTAAAAATCATTTTCCAACGGTTAATAAGTAAAATAGAGCAATCGTATGTGAAGCAGCATTTGCTAAAACGATTAATTGTATCGGTTATCACCATCGCCACCATGTAATTTTCCGAAGGGAATAATTACCCAGGCGAATGTGTACGTTCGTGAGATTTTGGAACATAGACTTCTATTAGTATTTTGTTTTCATTATGAAAAAATTATGTTGGATAAACTGTCTTTTCGTCATGCTTGCGGAAAGATATATGGCGATTCATAATCGTAATGTGCACAGCTTTCAATCTGGTATTTTGATAACAAAATCATTAGACGAATTTACATTGCTTTTTACCCTTGGAATTGGAATTATTGTAAGAATAAGTTTTATTTTATGGTTTGTTACTTATCTTCTGTTCGAGATTAACAAGTTATTATCAAATATTTTTGTGGCCATAGTGTCGTTATTCCATGTGAAATTGGACTTAGTGATATATTCTTGGATTATATCATTTGTCTTCTCCTTTCATGGAAAATCATTTTTCATGTTTTTGATCTTTCAAAAATATATTTTAAAAGGTGATTTTTAAATTAGACTAAGTTATTTTTGATTAGAGACACGTTTTTGAGAAATAAACCTGTCGTTATTAAATCTACGAGTAATGCAAATTTTAACATTATGCGTTTATTTTAGCAATACAGTAAGTTCGTAGTACGTGTTTTAATAATTTTTACTGAAAATTTCCAGAGTCATGTCACATATACTATAAATGCCATTATTTAGGTGGCAGATTTTATTTTTACAAACAATTGCATAGTCCTCATGTAACTTACGTCTTAAACCACTTATATATATTGTTGCCTGAATTATAATATTTTAAGCAGATTTTTTCAGTCGTGATCTGAATTTTTTCTTTGTTCCTATATCTGCTTTTTTTTGCATTTACTTTTATTTAGACAAAAAAATAGATATTCATAATTATATTTACTAATGTGATTAAAAATATTTGACATTAATCAACGATAACTAAACAAATCAGCCGTGACAGAATGAGCCATTGTATTTTTACAAATTAAACAAAACATTTATTAGAAGAAAAAAATTATGCATGACTATCAAAATGCTTGCTTTCCATTATTGCACATTAAGTGTGATTTATAGGAGACGTTTGCAAAATTCCAAGAAAGAAAAAGTAAAGAAATATTAGCATAAAAAGACCTATTAGCATAAAAAGGGAAAAATATAAAAAAATGCTAAAAATTGAAATTATCATAAAAATCCGCACCTTAGTAAT
>Ga0181466_1000655_pt2 | contig 11573 bp, 6 predicted proteins | sample InSIn4gowninarea_FD_119078 | JGI IMG/M metagenome (GOLD analysis project Ga0181466, IMG submission 119078) | Clean room microbial communities from NASA Spacecraft Assembly Facility at Jet Propulsion Laboratory, Pasadena, California, USA -... ... | reverse complement strand
AGGGCAGGGCATGATGAGCTCGCAAATGGTAAATAAAGCGTCGCTTAACTTAATAGGCGGTTATACGGCTGGTGTGGAAGGTGTGGAAGTTGCCGGTGTTTTCAACATTAACAAAAAGAGTGTAAAGTATGTACAGGTTGGTGGCGTATCGAATATGGTGGGAGGTTCTGTAACGGGTGTTCAAGTTGCAGGCGTTTTAAATACGGTATTGGACAGTACAAACGGCGTGCAGGTTGCGGGTGTGGCGAATCTGAATAAAAAGGAGGTGATAGGCGCTCAGGTTGCCGGCGTAATAAATACAGTAGGAGGTAATTTAACAGGTGTGCAAGTGGCGGGTGTGGTTAATTTATTAAGAGATAGCTTAAAAGGAGTGCAGGTGGCGGGCGTAATGAATCAGACTTATAAAGATGTGATAGGTATTCAGGTAGCCGGAGTGGGTAATGTAGCCGCTAAAAAGTTAATTGGAATTCAAGTTGGTCTCTTCAATTATGCGAAAAACGCAAGAGGAATTCAGGTAGGCTTCTTGAATTTGGCGGATACTTCAGCAGGTGTAAGCATCGGCCTTATCAACATCGTACGTAAGGGCTACCACAAAATCAGTATATCAGCTAATGAAGTAATGAACATCAACATGAGTTTAAAAACCGGAAACGCCAACTTTTACACCATGCTGATTGCGGGTATTAATAAATCAAACACCGAAAGTGTTACCTCTGGCGGCTACGGGTTCGGGCACGATTTCCTTTTTAATAAACGATTTTCGGCATCTGCTGAATTAACCAGCCAAGCCTTGTTTTTAGGGCTTTGGGATTATCCCAATATTTTATCTAAAGGGCAGTTAAATTTTCAATTCAAAGTGGGTAAAGGATTAGCGCTATTCGCTGGTCCGAGTTACTCGGTTTATAATAGCAATCCGAAAAGCAAATCATTAGATGGATTTAAAAAGAGCATTGCCCCCTCATATGCACGCTCACAAAACGCAAGTACTAAAACTTGGGTTGGCTGGAATGTTGGGGTTACATTGTTTTAGGGTTGCGGGAGACTAAGTGGTTGAGGTCTTTGATTTTTGAACTGCTTTTTGTTTTCATGTTTACAATTCATACCACCCCCAGCCCCTCTTAAAACAGGATCGAAGGGATGGTGCTGATTGCTTGATGATTACAGGAAGTTGCAGCAGGGGAATTTTAAACGGTTTACCAATGTCGGATGTTGTCGGTTTGCGTGAGGGATTGAAGTGAAAATCCTTTTTGCCCTTCGCAAAAAGATTGAAACGAAAAGATTGACCCTCTTCGGGGCACGCCCAAATACTTTTGACAAGTAAACATAACTGCCAATTGTCGGAACCCGCCTTATTATTGTCGTTTATACACCCTTTGTTATCAGTAATAAGAACAGAAATTTGGCTAATCTTATACAAGCGGAAGAATGAAAAGCGAAAAATCTCAAAAAACACAAATCACGGTTCAGATTACTGTAAACGCACCGATCCGAAAAGTGTGGCAAGTTTGGACCACCGCCGATGATATTTTACAATGGAATACCCCTTCTGCTGATTGGCATACAACTCGAGCAGAAATAGATTTTAGAGAAAAAGGTGAATTTCTGTTTAGAATGGAAGCCAAAGATGGAAGTACTGGTTTTGATTACAGTGGCATGTATGATAGAATCATAAACCATGAACACATTGAACATACCGGGCATGATGGCCGACAAGCAATTATTAAATTCATTCCGGAAAGTGGCGCCATACGCATAACCGAAACTTTCGATGTAGACGAGGCAACGCCGATAGAGTTGCAAAACGATTTTTGCCAGGGCGTATTAAACAGTTTTAAAAGGTATACAGAAAATGATACTTCAAAATAAAAACGCGATAATTTACGGAGCGGGCGGTTCCTTAGGTAGTGCCGTAGCTAAAGGGTTAGCCGAATCAGGAGCCAAAGTATTTTTAACGGGTCGAAATCTGGCGTCTGTGCAAAAAATAGCCGATGAAATTTTAGCTTTCGGCGGCTTGGCCGAGTCTGCGGAAGTGGATGCTTTAGATGGAAGCGCAATTAATCAGCATATGGATGATGTGTTAAATAAAGCCGGAACCGTTGATGTTTCGTTCAATGCTATCGGAGTATATCAAGTGCAAAACATTCCATTAGTTGAAATGAGCATGGCTGATTTCGTGAATCCGGTGGCAACTACTTTGCATACACAGTTTTTAACGGCCACTGCGGCGGCCAAGGTAATGATTAAGCAAAAATCGGGAGTTATTTTAACGTTAACGGCCACGCCCGGTGGTATTGGTTATCCGTTTACTGGCAGCTTTTCACCCTCATGCGCCGCTTTAGAAAACTTCTCGGTAAACCTTGCTTCAGAAATAGGAATTAATAAAGTAAGGGTAGTGAATATACGGTCAGGCGGCTCACCAGATTCAAAGATTTTTAAAGACGCCATAGAGAGCAATCCAGCAGAAATGGAAAGCGTCTTGTTAACGATGAAGAATGACACTATGTTAAAAGAGCTTCCGTTGATGGCTGATATCGCCAATTTAGCGGTGTTTTTGGCGTCTGACCTGGCGGGTAAAATTACCGGAATTACCATTGATGTTACTTGCGGGACAACAACTGCTTTAAATTATAGAAGTGCCCGCTGAAATGCGTTTATTTGGCAATGATTTCGTTCCCGGATAAGGCCTCAGTTATAAATGCGATCGGCAATTTGTATTCGCCTTTAAATGAAACTTGCAAAGCAGAATTAACAGAATGTTCTAAGTTACTATCTTTTGATAAGGATACTATTCTGGTAAAAGAAGGTCAATTTGCTGATAAATCTTACTTTATGTTAAAAGGCTGCGCAAGAGCCTACTATATTAAGGATGGTAAAGATATAACCGACTGGTTCGCCTTTGAAAATGATTTCATTTCCTCCATTCACAGCTTTTTTCTAAACGTGGCTAGTCCGCATTATATACAATTGCTTGAGCCTGCATTGCTGTTAGAAATTTCGAGAGAGAATGTATTGAAGCTCTCTGATAAACATCATGATTTCGAACGGTTGGGAAGCAGGATAATAACGAAAACCATGTTTCAACTGCAGCAACGCATTGTATCTATGCAGTTTGAAACCGCACAACAAAAATATGAGAGCCTCCTTCAGATCCGTAAAGATTTCCCTAACCGGGTTCCGCTAACCCATATCGCCTCTTACCTGGGCATCACCCTCGAAACCCTGAGTCGAATCAGAAACCCCAAAAATAGAATTTGATGTAGATCAAATTATTAGTCCGGTTTTGCAGCTCTTCAATTTTCATTCTTTCAGCCAAACCATTTTTAATTCACCTTAAACTGATAGATTACTGATTCTGAAGTGTTCCCTTTCGAATCTCTGGTAACAATTTTCCAGAAGTAAGTGCTGCCTGAAGTAACCTCTATCTCGTTTAAAACACTTTCTGTCAAGTTGGTTTTCAACACAGCAGGTGAATTGCTCATGCCAAAATAAACATCGTAGCTGGCGATATCGTTATCCACATCGCTACCAGACCAATCTAAAGAAATCTTACCCGGAGAGGCACTGATATTCTGTCCCATAACGGGTGAAACAATCTCCGCCGGGAAAGGAGCGTATGAAACAGTACCCAGGCCTGAATTATAAAATTTCCATGTTTCGCTTGTTGCTGTTTTTTCTGAAATAGAAGTTTTAGAAACTACAAACCAGGAATAGGGAGTGTTACGGGATAAGGTAGCATCGAAATTTGTTTTAGAGGTAGAATAAACATCCGTTTTTCCACTAAACAAATTTTTCAGGTTAAGCTCATAGGTTTCTGTATTATCGGCAGCACTCCACGTAAATTCAACGGTATTTTCGCTTGCTGAGATTGCTGTTCCGGTAATACAGGCTTCATCTTTAACGGGTAACAACATCACTACCTTTTCGGGATCTGACGGAACCTTTTCCTTTTGGCAAGCCCCTAGGCAGAATAAAAGAATAGGAACTGTAGTTAATATGATTGTCTTTCTCATTTTTTCAAAATTTTAACGATCGATTCTAAATTATCGGCCGACACTTTAAGCAGATATAACCCACTAGGTAGATTCGACAGGTCGACTGAAACTGTTCCATTAGTAATAGAATATTTTTTCATGTGAACCATTTTACCCTCAAGATTTCTAACTTCAATTTCAGCAGAATGGATACTCTTGTCGAAAAGATTCAGGTTAATTACGTTCTCAAACGGATTCGGATAAACAACGACAGCCTCCGAAACAGTTATCAGCTTCTCAACAGTGCCTTGGCATATTTTATCAGTAACTACTTTTAAACTATTTTGTCCTGGAGAAAGTGCTAAAGTAAATTGGTTTTCGGAGGTAGTATACGTCTTTCCGTTAAGTTCTACGTTGTAACTAGCTCCACCATCTAATTGTAAATTGATATTGTTTGATTGATCTACTGTAGAAAACACGGATAAGTCAGCCGGCTCTGTTACCCTTACCTCGAAACATTGGTTGTAATCGGGCTGATTTAAAAGAGTTATGCAAACTGAGTAAGTTGCTGCAGGTAAATCGGAGATATTTAAAGAATTGGTGAACGTGTAAGGGGTACTTTTTCCTGATAGTATTACTGTATAAAGCAGCGCATTACTTGCAGTGATACTTATAGAACCATCGTTGCTTGTTTTACAACTTTCGCCTGTTGCAACGATACGGAAATTGTTTGTCGGAAGAGTGAAGACTGCGTTGATACTTATTGCTTCAGAGAAAATCTCACAACTTGAGGAACTGTTCATAACGGTATAGGAACCACTTTCCGTAGCTGTATACCTTGAACCTTCCGCTCCGATAATTTCTTTTCCGCCTTTAAACCACTTATAAGAACTGGCGAATCCGGTTGCTTTCAAAACCACGCTGCCGCCAGTAGAGAAAGTAGTAGACCCGCCGGCACTAATCGTTGGTTTTTCTAAATAAACAAAACCGTCCAAGCTTACTTTTCCACCTGGTGTAATCACCTCAATGTTTCCTGACGCGCCTGTGCCAACAATTGCTTTGATAACTGAGGAGGATAGAATTTCGAATGATTTAGCTGGAACTCCTCCGAAGCTAACCGAAGTTGCGTTAGTGAAATTTGCGCCATTGATGGTGATAACATCATGGCTACATCCCGTAAAGGAAGTGATAGTAGGAGCGGGTACAAACGTGAAACCTGAAAGCGAGGAGGTGCCTCCGGGTGAGGTTACACTTATCTTTCCAGATGTGCCTTGCCCTACAACAGCTGTAATACTTGTGGGTGATATAACTAAGAATGATACAGCCGGCGTTTCACCAAAGTTAACAGCTGTTGTACCTGTAAAATTTGTACCTGTAAGAGTGATTGTAGTACCTGGTATAGCTGTTGGGGGATCAAAAGATGTAATGGTTGGAATAGAATTAGAATTTGACGTAACCTCAATCAAAGCAGATTTTTCACTTACCTTGTTTAATGTAATGACTACGTTGTAAAATCCCTGTTGCGTAGCTGTATAGGTGGAGTCGGTAGCTACACTAATAGCAACTCCATCTTTAAACCATTGGTAGTTAAATTCTTTGCCGGCGCTGCATATTAGCAAAACACTTTCTCCATAAGCAAGCGAAGTTGATCCGTTAGCCCTGATAATTGGTGTTGGTACATAATGAAAACCATCCAGCGTGCCCGTTCCTGCGGGCGTTGTAACTGAAACGCTGCCGGAAGCTCCGGAGGTAAGTGTTGCGTAGATACTAGTTGGAGATATAACCGTAAAAGACGATGCCGGAATTCCGCCAAAACTAACCACTGTGGCGTCTGAAAAATTCGATCCTGTTATTCTTAGAGGGGTGCCAGCTCTTACATTTCACCTCCCAATATATCTACTCCGGCTTCCTTGACCTATCAGATAGGGAAAGAAATCAGCCCATTAATTCCCGTAAATAAAGGCAGTGCGGTTCCTGAGGCAGTTTATGGTCAAGTTTCAACTTTCGCAGGAAGCGGAATTTCCGGAAGCTTTACCCCATTAGACGGCATTGGTACTGCAGCATCCTTTGCGAAACCCACCTCCATGGTATTGGAAGCTTCGGGCAACATGTATATAACCGAAGACTTCAGGATCAGAAAAATTACTCCTGCGGGGGTTGTTAGTACAGTAGCGGGACGAGACTTCCCGGGTTACGCAGACGGTGTGGGCACTAACGTCAGGTTAAGTTATCCTCAGGGTCTTTCAATAGATGGAGCGGGAAATAAATATTTCGCCGATTGGGGAAATGACTTTATACGAAAAATCAGCAACACTGATGTAGTAAGCACTATTGCGGGGAATGGGTTTTACGGGTCAGTAAACGGTACAGCATTGTCATCTAACTTTTATCAACCAACAGCTACAGCCGTTGATGCAGCGGGCAACATTTATGTCGCGGATCCTTCAAATAATCGTATAAGGAAGATCAGCGTAGCCGGGGAGGTAACTAACTTTGCGGGGAGCGGCCTAAGGGGTTCTTCGGACGGCATGGGCACAACAGCCAGCTTTAGTTATCCTGCAGACATCGCAATTGATGGCTCCGGAAATATTTTTGTAGCTGATACTTATAATAATAAAATCAGAAAAATTGCCCCCGACGGGATGGTGAGTACGCTGGCTGGAACAGGGTCTGTCGGTTCTTTAAACGGGAAAGGTTCTGTTGCGAGCTTCAACTATCCATACGGCCTTACGGTTGATGATGTAGGGAACGTATATGTTTCTGACAGAGAAAATCATCAGATACGAAAAATTTCTCCTGCGGGTGAGGTGACTACGATAGCAGGCACGGGTTTACAAGGCAAAGCTAACGGAATAGGAGTTAGTGCCAGTTTTTACAACCCGAGAGGTATCGTAGCGGATCATCAAAAAAGTATATATGTAGCCGATGTAATGAATCACCTGATCAGAAAGATTGATCTGTTAGGATTTACGATCAATCCTGCTCTACCTGCTGGTTTACTATTTGATGGTAAAACAGGTACCATCAGCGGTACTCCTTCAATTCTATTTAAGCCAACCAACTACACAATTACTGCCTTTAATGAAAATGGTAATAGTGCTACAAACTTTACCTTATCTGTTGTAATTCCGGCAGAAGCCCCTATAATCACTTCTATTACGCCATCATCCTTGAGCCCGGGCACAACGAAACTGTCGATAAACGGAACAAACTTTTTAGAAGCTAGCGGAGTTACTATCGGCGGTGTTTCCGCAACATCATTTAGCATTGTATCGCCTACAACTATTATAGCGGCTATTCCGGTTGGCATATCATCCGGAAACATCACGGTTACTAATATTTATGGTACTGGTACCCTGCCAGGATTCATAGTTAACCAACCCCCAAATATCTCTTTTTCAGGGCCACAAACTTATGAAACAGGCATAGAAATTATTCCATTGGTACCTACTAACAGTGGCAGTGCTATACCGGCAGTAACATACGGTGAGGTTACTACTGTTGCTGGTAACGGGTCATCTGGCTCGGCAAATGGTGCGAGTACAACGGCTATTTTCAAGAATCCATCATCTACGGTAGCTGACGCTGAAGGAAATATTTACGTGGCTGACGCTGGGAATAATTTAATCAGAAAAATTTCACCTGATGGAACGGTCAGCACTTTCGCAGGAAGTGGCTCTGCATCTTTCGCCGATGGAATTGGTAAGGCTGCAAGTTTTAATCAACCAAAAGATTTGGCCATTGATGAGTCAGGTAATTTATATGTTGCTGATTATTCTAATTTTAAGGTACGAAAAATTACGCCGGCGGGTGCAGTAAGTACGTTAGCGAATTTTTATTTATTGTAACTGTTTGTCCCGATGCTGCCTTAGTTGGACTGAAAGAAATGATACTAGCTGCCGGAATGAAGTTAAAACCTGTCAGTGTTGCTATTCCGTCAGGAGTAGTTACACCTATATCTCCAACAGGTATTGCAGTTGATAAGAACGGGAATGTTTACGTAGCAGATGAAGATCATAACAGAATAGGGAAAATAAGTCCTGCAGGTGTGGTTAGCAACTTGGCTGGAACCGGTTACTATGGAGATACTAACGGGCCCGGCATCTCTGCAAGCTTCCGAAATCCTCGAGATCTCACCCTCGATACAGCAGGAAATATTTATGTTGCTGAAAATGTATTAATACGTAAAATTACCCCAGCTGGAGAGGTTAGTACCTATGCCGGAAATGGCTTTTCGGGGCACGAAGATGGCCCAGCTTTAACAGCCAGTTTCAATTCAATAAACTCCGTAACAGCAGATCTTTATGATAATATTTACGTTGTTAATGACGGCGATATCAGGTTAATTAATTCTTCAAGGTTGGTAAGTACTTTAGCTGGAAACCGTAAGTACACTTTTACAGATGGGATAGGGACAGTGGCGGGTTTCAAATATCCTATGGGATTATCACTTGACAGAAACGGCTATTTATACATAGCGGAGAGAGATAATCACAAAATAAGAAAAATAGCTGTTAATGGTTATAAAATCACCCCTGTGTTGCCAAAAGGGTTACTACTTGACACCCTAACGGGTATCATAAGCGGTACACCTTTGGTTGTTTCAACAGCGAAAGATTATCTTATTACCGCTTCTAACAATAACGGTGTCAGTACAACAAACTTAAACCTATCAACAGCCATTCCGAAGGTTGCCCCCACCCTGACTTCTGTTAACCCTCCTTCCGTTGGCCCTGGTAAATCAACGCTTACTATCACAGGCAACAACTTTTTAGAGGCAGCCGAGCTTACAGTTGGCGGAGTAAAAGTTCCAACATTTGAGATTTTATCTCCCACCACAATAAAAGTTATCGTTCCTGAAGGTGCAACATCCGGAACTATAACGGTAACCAATAAGTATGGAACAGGAACTATCGACGACTTTAAAGTTTCATCTCCCCCCAATATTTCATATGCTAGTGTCAAGCCGTATATGACGGGTGTTCCTATAAACATTCTATCTCCTCAAAATAGCGGTGGCGTTATCGCTGAAAAAAGATATTTGAAAGTCACAACTCTTGCAGGTAGTGGTGAAGCAGGAGCTACTGATGGCGATGGGCTAGCCGCTAGCTTTAATTTTCCGTCAGGAGTGGCATTAGATAGTCATGGGAATTTATTTATTGCCGACTTTGCAAATAGTTCAATTCGTAAAATTACTCCAGAGGGTAAAGTTTCAACTTTTGCAGGAGGTGGGACTGGCGTTTATACGGATGGTTTAGGGACTGCTGCTTCTTTCTATGGGCCTACCGGAGTCGCAATAGATAGCATGGATGTGCTATATGTTACTGATTATGGTTGGGGTTCAGGTGCTATCAGAAAAATCACTCCTCAAGGTGAAGTTAGCACACTTGCTGGAGGTGGCCCCCTCACCTCAGCAGATGGCACGGGTAGCTCAGCCTCCTTTGATGGACCAGGTGGCTTGTGTTTAGATAAAGCTGGAAATGTATATGTTGCAGAACATAGACCCAATAAAATAAGGAAGGTCACCCCAAATGGCGTGGTGACTACCATTAGTAGTAGCGGTTTCAATAGTCCGGCCGGCATAGCTATTAACAAATCTGGAGTACTTTATGTTGCGGATTCAAGAAACAATTTGATTAAAAAAATCACTCCTCAGGGCGTTGTCTCCACATTTGCGGGCGATGGAAAGCCGGGGTATGTAGAGGGAAATGGAACCTCCGCAAGTCTCAACTATGTAATGGGTGTATACTTACATAACCAGGACACGATTTATGCAGCCGATTATAAAAATCAAGTAATCAGAAAAATAACTCCAAACGGAGATGTTTCGACTTTTTTAGGAAATGGGCATCAAGGTACACAGAACGGCACAGCAGCTTCTTCAAGCTTTTACCAACCCATTGGTGTAACAATAAGCAAGTCGGGAGACATGTATATTGTGGATTCAGGCAACAATCTTATAAGGAAAGCCAGCTATACTAAAGCCTATACAATTAATTCGGCATTGCCTCCTGGGTTGGTTTTTAATGAGGAAAACGGGTCGATTACTGGTACGCCTACTACCTTATGGCCAGAAACTATTTACACCATTAATGCATATAACGAAGCAGGTGTCAGCACGACAACAACAAAGCTTTCTGTTATTAATCCAGTTCTAAGCATAACATCAGTTGATCCATTAAATGCCGTTGCTGGTTCGACGGTAAATATCAGTGGTGCGAAATTCACCGGCACCACGGAAGTTCAATTTGGAGGAAAGCCAGCCTTCTCATTTACGGTTGAAGCTGATTATAAAATATCAGCCATTGTAGGTGAAGGAAGTACAGGCGACGTTGTGGTTACCACTCCAAGCGGAACGGCTTCATTTGCGGGTTTCAAATTTTTTGTCGCTCCCACCATCGTCGAGTTTACGCCATCTGTGGCTGTGTCAGGACAAATTGTTACCATAACCGGTACAAATTTTACAGGAACGACAGTGGTAAAATTCGGAACGATCCCTACCAAGGCATTCACAATAAAATCTGATTCAGTCATCACGGCAATTGTCGGAACAGGCGCATCAGGAGATATATCCGTAACGACACCCGGCGGTTCAGCAATATTAACCGGTTTTTCATTCATCCCAGCACCTTCCATCACCTCTTTCAGCCCAACTAAGGCAGCATCCGGGAAAACAGTTACCATAACCGGTACTAGTTTTACAGGGACAACAGTCGTTAATTTCGGAACGATCCCTGCCGAGGCATTCACAATAAAATCTGACTCAGTGATCACGGCAATTATCGGAACAGGCTCATCAGGAGATATATCGATAACGACACCCGCCGGTTCAGCAACACAAACAGGCTTTTCATTCATCCCGGCACCTACCATCACCTCTTTTAGCCCAACCAAGGCAGCATCCGGAGAAACAGTTACTATAACCGGTACAAACTTTACGGGTACAACAGCCGTTGGCTTTGGAGGGATACCAGCACAATCATTTACAATAGTTTCACCAACGAGCATAACCGCAGTGGTAAAATCTGGTGCATCTGGTGATATTTCGATAACGACGCCCGGCGGGGCAGCAACACAAACTGGCTTTTCATTCATCCCAGCACCTATCATCACCTCTTTCAGCCCACTTAAGGCAGCAACCGGGGAAACAGTTACCATAACCGGTACAAACTTTACAGGCACAACAGCGGTTAGTTTCGGCGGGGTACCCGCACAATCGTTTACGGTAGTTTCCCCAACGAGCATAACCGCAATGGTAAAATCTGGCGCATCTGGTGATATATCGATAACGACGCCAGGCGGGGCAGCAGCACAAACTGGCTTTACGTTCATCCCGGCAGGTATTATCACTTCTTTCAGCCCAACTAAGGCAGCATCAGGAGAAATAGTTACGATAACCGGTACAAACTTTACGGGTACAACAGCTGTTAGTTTCGGCGGAGTTTCGGCGGCGTCATTCACTGTACTTTCACCAACGAGCATAACGGCAGTGGTGAAATCAGGGGCATCAGGCGATATATCTATAAGTACACCAGGCGGTGCAGCAACAAAAACCGGCTTTACGTTCATCCCGGCAGGTAGTATCACTTCTTTCAGCCCTAC
>Ga0181466_1000783_pt1 | contig 11574 bp, 3 predicted proteins | sample InSIn4gowninarea_FD_119078 | JGI IMG/M metagenome (GOLD analysis project Ga0181466, IMG submission 119078) | Clean room microbial communities from NASA Spacecraft Assembly Facility at Jet Propulsion Laboratory, Pasadena, California, USA -... ... | reverse complement strand
ACTTTTTGTGCTTAAGAAAGGTTAGATGTGTTGAATTTTGTAGCTATGTTTGGTCTTCATAATCAATATTTTGACTCATGATTTATTTGAAATAATAAATAAGACTTGTTCTTCATGACCTTATTAAAAGAGAAATTATATGACATGTTCTTCATGCCGATTTTAAAAAAATAAAATTTTCAATTTTTGGCTCCAAAGAAGCCAAGTCAGCGCCCCTCTTAGTTAAGTTGGCCATAGTCAAAGAGGCACCCTATTGACAAGGAAGAAGACTATAAAAAGGCACTTGTCCCCCATCATTTGTCACATAATTTAGATCAACTATGTTAAATAACAATTCAGATCACTTTGGTATGAGACAAGATGAATCTAAGGCACATCCTTAATGAAGGAGGGCAAGTTTCCAAGGCACGTAAGTATGGAATTATTGAGACAAATTAAGACCAATTTTTTTGAAGGGAACTAGATTTGTAAGACAAAGTTTATTGGGTGTAGGAAAAACCAAATTTGTGAAGTCAATCAGAGTTGGAGGACTCAGTTTATTGGGTGCAGGAGCAGGCTAAAATCCAACCCTAGCAAAGCTAACTAGAACAAGTTCAGTGGGAAGATTTATGAATTGACTAGGACGAAATTGTTCTAAAGTTTTACCAAGACTACTTTGCTGGTTAGTTTGACCTTGTGGTTGACTAGATAATCTAGGTTTGTCTCTTATTGAACTGGAGAACTCTAAGGAAAAGGTTGTTGGATTTTTCCCACATGTGAGTTTTCCTAGGGTAAATTATTTTGTTCTTTGTCTGCATGTCTCTTCATGATCCTACTGTCATATATATTTGATTATTGATGTATTTTGTGTAATTTCTTGATGATGGAAAATATTGCGAAAATGAATCAAATCATTAGAAGTAATTATCAGTTTAGAATACCCTATGAAAAATCAACATGGTATTAGAGTTTGGGTAGAAGAGTAACATTAAAAGAAGAAACCTACTTCAATTTATCCTCTAAGGATTATTCTATCATCAACCTTAGAAACCCTAGTTCCATTCTGATTGTAAAAAGGACAAAAATATTTAATCTAGCCTATGTTTGTGTCCTCCTAGTACATGAAGAGCCTATTTTGTATCTGAGAAAAAGTTGAAAAGGGTCGAAGCCCTAGTTAAATTTCAAAAGGATGAAATACTCTTGGGTAGGCCGAAGCTTCATATAGAAAGGATCTGATACTGCAATCCCCCAAGCTCTATACCAATGGTCACAGGTGGTGGTTCTATGATATATGAACAATAAGGAGCTAAGCAAAGAAGGGCTAAAGGCATAAGAACTTTGGATTTCGATAATATAATTTTAGAGAAAGTTATGATGATTCGTGGCTCCAATGTTGCACTTTGCTATATTACAAGATGTATTGGGCCCTGATAGTGTACTGCATAAGCAATAAAGGCGTGCATGGGTTAGTAGCTAATCTACATAGCACCTCTAACACCACCATGCTTGACCATGCTTAGCTCCAAAAGGGGAAAGTTTCAAGCTATTAAAGGGAGAAAGAGACAAGCAAATTGGTTGGTAACTATGGAGGAATAGTGTGGTAGAAGCGTGGCCAAATCAGAAGCAATCAAAGGATTTGGCATTGGAGATATTTTTCTATGTAAACCAGGATATGTCATGTTTTTTCATGTTTTGTTAATTTTCCGTTTTCAAGAGAAGGATGAAATTTGTGATGCAAACATTAGGACATGTAGGATATTCGCACACTCAGAAAATTGGTAGTTTAGATAGCTAGAGAATTTTGGGATATTTTGTAACTATTGTTCAAGATCTCTCCCCCTATAAAAGGGAAGAAGAAACTCGTTAGAGATGTTCTGAAATTCTATTCTTAGGGGCCCTAATTCTACCTTTTCAAAGATTCCGAGTTCTGTTTGTAGAGAAGGAGGTTCCAAGTTTTTGTACAATTGCTTGTTCGTGAGGTGGTAATTGTTATAAAAATTTCAATAGTTGACGCCTATGATATGGACTCCATTTCTGAATATTAATGAAGAAAATATGGTGATCCCAAGCACAGTAATTTGTAATATTTGTTCTTCCTTTCTATGTCACTTCATATGTGTTTCTCTTCCTAAAAAATTGTGTAAGTAGTAGTTGCTAGATTCATTCATAAATCATGGATTTACTTATGTTATATTGTAGTAGACCATACCTGTGAGATTTCATATTTACTCTGTTATACTCTAGCATAAAATACCTATGAAACATTGGGTTGGAAACCTTAAAATGTGCTCCATAATTTCTACATTTCATTTCCTTGTTCTTACATGATTCTTCTGGGATTCACTGTTTACGATTCTGGGTTTGTCCAACCCTGTGTGCCAAATTCCTTCCTTACTTTCCTCCTTCCCATCTTTACTACAATGCAAAATTGAGTTTCATTTACTATGTGTAGGCCACCAGACTTGGAAATTTATTCTTGGGATGATCTATATTGTCTATGTATATGTTTGAATCTACCTCTGTGAAAGGTAATTGAACCATATTTAAAATCATTTTTCATTTATCTCTTGAGAAACAATGAGTTACCTTCAAGAGAGACTAAGATGTCCTAGGCACTGAACTGTCCTCAACCCATGGGTTGTCTCTAGGAGCAACAAAAAACCATTCGTGGGAATTTTGGGCCAAGTTTTGTTCGTATGGTCTGTGATTACTCCTTTAAAGAGTATGAAGTGTTTTAACTAGAAAGGAGTGGGCCAAGACCTAAGTTCATGCTAGAAGTTAAGTCCAAGTATGGGATGAGGTTCCTTAAATGATAAAAAGTGGATTTTAGTGCCTAAGGAGGGTGTCACCACAACAAAAAAGGGTCTCTTATGTGTCTGAGATTGAAGTAGGGGTTTGAACTATTGAGGATTGTTGTGTATTAGGCTGAAATTATTAGACTACTAGGTGCCCAAATCTATGGAGCTTTGGGAACTGTGCCAATTTCTAGAAAGGTATGTTTGTGCTCCTGTTCTTGGTGTAATTTCTATGGTGGAAGGGCTGTTCCTAAAGGGTTTATGACAATAGTTTGTCAAGCCATAAGTATTATAATGAATAAGGGAAAATTGTCATTTTTAAGAGGGCAGTCCTTGATGCCCTAGTTAGCTTTTTTTCTATGGATGAACATTAGCTTAATTTTAGCCCTTAAAGTCTATCCTAATATCTTTATGAAGTGAACTCTATTTTTGGGTACATGTGGACATGGCCGAGACCCTAAGGGAGCTAGATTATCCCTATTTTGAAGGTCACTGTGCCTCAATTTGTGTGCACTGGTATGTGGGAGATCAGATATAAGTAAGGGGGCCAAAATACTGTCAATGTGTGGACATAAGAGAGTGAAAGTGTGGATAGTGAGAGGGTGATACACTGATGATATGATGGTTTCAATGAAGTGAAGAGAGATGGGCATAATCAAGGAGAAAAGGGCGATGAAGTAAGCCCTATATCAGTGGATTGTGTGAGGGATAATTTCATGCCCTCGTTCAGTAAAGTCTATGATAAAAGGGCTGTGTACAACAAGTCATAGGTATTTCATCATTGGAGCAGTCAAGGGATAACGAGAGGGAAAATTTGTTATGCCCTATTTTTGTTATCCTAGGAGCAACTAGTAGACAATGAGTGGGAAGCTGATTGAAGTCCCTATGTGCAACATAATTTGATGTAGCAAACTTGTTGTTAAAGGGAAAATTTTGAAGTATCTAAGATAAGACATCTTGGAGGAGAAAGAGGACTAATAGAGGGAATATACGTGAGCCTATTTTCAGTCATTCTAGAAGTAACTAGAAGATTGATATTAGTAGTTTCAATGGCTGAAGGTGAAATCATTCTAAAGTTGCAGAAGTATTGTGAGTAGTAGAAGAGGTGGAAAAGGACCCACCATAAGTGTTCAAGGTATGTGGACCAAAAGGGCTAATTCAAGATCTACATAAAACATAAAGTCAAGTGTATCTTGTTCAAGGTAGATTGAGTGTCATAAGTTGTCGACATCAAGCTCTAGTGTTGTAAGGACCATGATCCTTAATACGAGAGCATTATGTTTTTTACATTAAAATTTGTAATTAAACAAGTTTTGGGTTAAATTTTTTCTTGTGTACTACGTTGATTCACTCTTGTACATTTTCCAACACAAAAAGTGCTAGTGTTGTGGAATTTTAGTGTTTTTGTGATTGTGATATGAGACACAAACTTGTTTCTAAAGTGCTAAGGAAAAATCATCACAATTTACCATTGTTTCCTGTGGAGTTGCAACCTTGGCTTAGGGGTGATCCGTGGTTGAGATTTATGAACCATGCAATCTATGGCTAGGTGGAACATGAATTGGCCACAACCAATCGAATTTTTATTACAAGATAAGTGCCTAGTTTCTTATGTATGGATGCATATTTATGTGTTGTATTTAATTAATGGTTTTATGTTCAAACCCTAGTTTCAAGGTTATGGTTTTAATTTCTATTGATTAAAATTTATTTATGTTGTACATTTAGGTAATTATCTTTTATACATGATGAATAATGAATCCACAACATTTAGTATTGCATTCATGCTAAATAGGGATTGCCAGGTATAGGAATATTTATGGAAACAAAGAATTTGTCTCACTTCCACATTAGAGTAAATTTTTTTAACCAATATTGGTTATGTAACATTACTTTGATAGGGGATGGGGATGTTACACCCTCATTAGCCATCACCTAGTTCCTCGAAATTCCATGCTATATTTAAAAATATGTCTTGAATACCCTAACCTCAATGAGTGAGAAACAATTACATATTCAAGGGGTATTGGAAAAGCATAAAGTAATCTTGGTCTCCTATGCATAAAAGAAAGATAGATTCTTAATGTAAAATTTGCAACAAAGGGGTGGAAAAAGAAGATCTAGGAAAAGGATAAGTCATGCCTCTGTGATTTCTCCCTCACCTCATTATAGTACTTAGAGATGTTGTACCCCCTTTATATGGAATATTTTTCCTACAAAATTTTTGAATCTTATAAGGCTAAGTGAGATAGTGGGAAATGAGCTTGTTGCTTATAGCCCTAGCTAACTCTTAGTTAGTGTATATTACAAAATTACAAGTAATTTTTTTTTGAGGATACACAATTATACATACTTACAATAGAGAAACAAAATTTTAATTGCTATTATATAAAATAAACATTTCACAATTGCACGATTTGAATAAAAATCATTATGTTTGTAGAGAAATAGTAACAATTTTAGGCAGATTTTTAAATATACGTCAACATTTTAGAAAGGTTGCATGTCTTAAAAATTGCGACAACTGATTTACATCAATTAGGTAGCATATGCCAAGAATTTGCTCAATATTTTAAAGAATGATACTTCAAAAGATAAAGAGACATATGCCAAATATAAAGAGGCCAAAACACTGATTTTATTAATCAAATGTGACTATACAACCATATTTTAAAGTTTTTGTGAAAACTCAGACCAGAAATGACTTGGAATCCAATGATGTTAAATTTCCATACAATGGCAAATGAGTGCCATGAAAGAAGAAAATAATACAAGTTTATTGATTTGGACCCTTTTGATAAGATTGTCATAGTGAAAGCTCCACAAAAAATGATCTAATCAGCACTAAAAATTAATCAAACCTTATAAGAGAGACACAAAGTTGTAGAAAAAATAAATAACCTTAAAAGAACAAACAAGAATTGATGAGATCATTCCTTCCATGTCACTCAGGAGATTTCTGTTATCAAGAAGACAATTAAGCTTCTAAATTTAGAAAAGAAACTGTATGGTGAAAATAATAATAACTCAAAAGAGTAACATACCTCCACTTTTTCAAACTCTTTATTATAAAGGCTTCTTGCTCTATTTGTAACCTCCAAGTGGTTACAAGGTAACTAAATTCATTTTTATTTATTTATTTAATCAATCTTTTTCTTTTAATTTTGGAAGAAGAGGGTTGTTTGAAGGAAATTTTAATTTTTTAATTTATTTTGAGTAGGTTGGGTCCCATGCTCATATCCATAATATAAAATTAGTCATGACCTTGTGGCTCTCTCAAATATATCATAAAAATTCTTTCATGGCATAAATGTAATGTCACTAATCATAGTTAGTTATATCTTCAAACATCTCATCTGTATATCATGATTATTAAGCAATAAAAACTTATAAAAAATGGCATGCATAATTATCATCCTTGTATCTCCCACATGTCCATAAAGTGTCATAATAAAAACAAATATTTTTGTCATAATGTATATATATATATATATCCATTTCTGAAAAGTAAATAAAGAAAAGTCAAATTAGAACCTTAATCATGGCAACTCTGGATTGTTGTGTGAGCCAAATAAATTTCTCTTTTCATCACTTCTTTATCCTTAATCTACTTAAGGATGCAAATCTAGGAAAAAAAATTGTCTTCTCCCCTCATCGTTAGTCCTAGAAGTGCTGGTGCAAGAATGGGTTGAAGTGGCATGAGTGGAAGAAAAAATAAGTATAGGGATGATAAGTTGTTTTCCTTTATATCTCTATACAAGGAAAATATGAGGCTATCATATAGGGAAATGGTTAACATGAGAAGCACTAGATGAAATTTGAGGGACAAAAAAAAGTAGGGGAATGCCATGTCGAGAACCAAAGGGCTAGTTAACGATCCCATAGGATGGTCTGTTGGGGTTAGGCTCACATCCATCGTGATATTATAGCTACTGTTGTGGATGAGGATGAGTCTTAGGAATCTCCATGGTAATGGGGTGTGGCTAAGGAGAAATATGAGATACAAGAGGAGTAGGGGGAGGTCTTCCTACATATAGGTGGAAAAATGGTTAAACTCATATGAATCAACATCAAAATAGATAGAAACTATGATTCTTTTGTTTCTATTTTCATGCCATGTCACATTTTCTCTTTTGCATTGTCCCTTGCAATTCCTTCAAGAGCCCTTGTGAAGAAAATCATCTATGCAGAAATAAAATATTTTGTCATGATATTATACATCATAATCACATTATAACTAAATAAATTGAATAACCACATGCATAACTCTACTCATTGTAATAGTTCGAGTACCTAAAACATCATATGGCTGATGAAGTAAGAGAGATATTTTATTCATGCATGTTAGGGAATATCGGTTCATTTTGGGTACCACCTAAATAAAGATCACAATTGCAACATGAAATGAATGCAATAATGTATGAACACCTAGAAGAGTTTTGAAATATTCAAGCCCTACAATTACGTACTAGAAATTAGACAATAACATAGTGCTGTAACATACTACAAATATGTCATATATTTCATAGAAAGACAAAATATGGGAAAATATGAGGCAAGGAATCGATTTTCTTTCATTGTGATAGAGAGCAGTATGAGTACTATGGGAAAATATGTTATAAAATGAAAGAGTGGAAGAGTAATTTTCTTTAATAAATATGGTTGAGAGATACAAACATGGAGGCTATCAACATCATTTTGAAAGGAGAATATTTTCCGAGGTGAATTGAAATAGGACAATAACAACATGCTCGAATAATAATTTTCAAGTAAATGTATTGAGGGGCTGGTGTGATGCTAGTGAACTTGAATAATGATTTATGAGTCTAGATAGTACGGCTCAATATGAGACCCATATCAAAATTTTTGTAACAAATTTCATAAAACTAGCGATACATTAATGTAGGTATGGGATCATAACCTGAGCATGAGTGTAATAATAGATTGAGCGTAGAAGGGTGCACGGGTTTGAGTAACTTTATTTCCTGTAATGAAAGAAACAACATAATGATAATAACAAGGGTTGAACTAGAAACATTTTCATAAAATTCATAGGGGTCCGCAACCACGACAAGGCCAAAATGACCCACAAAACCAAATTTTTTCAAAATAAACTGTTTAGTGTGACAACATAAAGACCCTAAGTGGAATATAACACAGTAATTTGAATGAAATGGATATCAACTTATAGAGAAAATTATCAACATAAGTCAGCCGCGGAATATTTCTAGTGGCAGTATAAACCAATTATTTAATACTTTTTCTTTTAATACATGCATAGCTAAAGAAAGATGAGAAGACTGAGCCCCATGGGTTCTATGAGTTTTGAAGTGAAAATCCAGAGCTAGCACCGTGGGTTCATATTGCCCATGTGGTTTAGCCTAGGTCATATGGAAAGAAATGAATAGAAGCTTTTTAACAAATAGTGGTTGCATGCAGTGGGAAGAAGGCTTGTAATGATAGCTAGAATTCAAACCATGGGCCTCATAAATTAATTGCAATGGGCGTGAGATATTAACAACTATGAAGGAGGGTTATGTTTGGAGCTGCTGCATACTCTTCTTTCTTAAATATGAGAGGCCTTGAACAATGCTAGAGTGAAATTTTAGATAGAAATGAGTGTTATTCCCTTTTAATGAACTCATGCATATTAATTATCAATGAAACATAGCCAAAATAAGCATAAGAGGTAAGAAATGGAGAGTAATTCAAACTAAATGAGGGGATTAACTAAAACATATTACACAAGCAAATCCATAAAAGCAATTACTCAATAAGCCAACAACACATTGAAATTCCATTTCAAAAAAGACAAAATCTTGGCATAATTGAGTTATTAAAGCTTTAAACTGATGGTCAAAGGACCAAGAACCATTACCAACCATTGCACATCTAGCCAAATGGTGTCAAAACCTATTCTACTACAAATTTCAAAGGGGTGACTGAAAGAAAAAGGTGGGTTGGAAACCTACCTTGATGGATTGACACCCACGACATGTGGGAGAAGCATCTCAAGGAATGCCTTGGGATGTGTATTATTCATTGTAATAAATTTAATCCACCACCCAAATGTGTAACAACTAATACCCCTATTCATGCATTGTGATATAATGTTAATAAAACTATATAATATGCCACCTAAACATTATAACACATGTCATTAAGTATGCAAAAGATAAGCCATGGTGCCCTACTTTTTGTTTGTGCCCCCGTAATTTTGGGTAATTTTATTTCACCTCATAAAAATGTGTAGTATAGGACATGAACTAGGTAAAGCATTAACCATTGTCTTAATTTCAATATATTTATAAATCTATCAATTTTTTACATATATGACCATTATGAAATTCAAACGAGGATTCTTTGAAAACCACAACATCTACGTTATCATGCTTTAGAACCAGTAAAGAAAGAGTTATGTCATGCCATAAAAAATGCCACTGGTATTGAACTATACCATGAGTATATTCATAACTAGACAAAAGGGTTGTGATAATGTTTTTCCATGCATTGGTAGAGCCATTCTATCAGACAAAATTAACCATGGATCCATTAATAAAGCTATCATTCAGAGTTGAGATTTTCCTTTTCCAATTTTCTATGATAAACATCATGAATCAAAGATATGCTAACAACTAGAATGATCATAAATCCATGAAACATAAAATAAATCTAAGAGTCAACCATATCCTTACTTCTTGTGGGGACCCCACCTACTCAAAATTTCTTTGTTTTTAAGAGAAAAAGAATCCTAGCTTGATTGGTTTGGTAAACAATTTATTTCCCATTTGTATGAGTTCAAGTATCTATCAAAGGAAATTAACTCAAGTGGTATGGTTCATGATTTGTGTCCCAATTAGCATGGGTTCAAGTATTTGGAGACATGTTGGCCCTGATGGCATTTATGAAATATTTGTTTTACTAGGTGGAATAGTGGCAACCATTTCTACAAAGTTACTAATTGTGCCCAGTGGAATGTACTCATTACTATTAAAAACAAAAAAATTAAGGAAGAGAGAGGGGTTAGAATGGTTTACACAATTTTTGTATGGTGAGTGATTCTTGAGTCAACAATACCGTTTCTATGGCCATCTTCCTTGAAATCTTGCCCATTCCATTATTATCATTATCAAATGCACATATGGATTTTTGGTTCTAATTGTGACATGTCCTTCCCCTTTGGGTTTGGAATATCCTACTAGGGCTGATTGTATAATCATACTCAACACTAGTGTGGTAACATTCCTACAAATCCTAAGTTAGAAAGGCATTGGAAAGTGATCTCAATAATATAACAACAATGTTGCAAATCCCAAGGGTCTCAAATTCAATTGTCAACCTAGTGTTCATATAAAATTAAGATGGGTTGGAACTATGTGTGTAGTAAGAACTATCCTTTTCTCTTGTTGAATTTTATAGGGATGGAAGTACTGAGATGAGACCTAGTTACATAGAGACCATTCTAACTGTTCTATGCTACAAGCAAAATCCTAAACTACAGGAAATGAAAGACAATAAGAAAACCTATGCTAATTTCAATGAAATGAGGAAAACCATATCAACTATGATGGAATGAAAGGATATATATTCTTATGTATAAAGAAATAAAACTTACAACAAAAATATTGCTTGTAAATAACAAACCCTAATTATGAAATAAAACTTGATAATTTCTACAACAAAGTAGGTAAATTAATCTACTTGGTCTCTTTGCTTCTAAATTATATCTTAAAGGTTCCAAGGGAATTGTCACACATAAAATAAGGTGAATGATGAGTTGGATGCATATTCGGATGAGCTCCAGATTTAAAATGAAAAATGCTAAAGGAGTCTCTATTTTTGCTACAAAAGATAGTCCAATGAATAGTAAAATGTGCTAAAGGCATGGTTAGAAAGAAAATTTGGCTTAGGAAAGGCTAATAAATGATAAAGCACTAATATCAAAGTCATCACATTAGTGATAAAATTATTTATTTAGAAAAATGTGTGGTTGTAGAGTCTCTTGTGGCTACAAAAACATGGGACTATGCAGTCACAACAAAACAACACTGACGAACCTCAAATAAATATTAGCAACTAAATTGAAATAAAATGCATAAATAAAGTCGCTAATTAAACAATATAATCATTAATAATTCTATCATCTAGTGCTCACATACTGTGCAATAAATAGTTTTTAGAAACAAGTTAATTAACTCTGCATAAAAACAATACTCATAAATAAATTGCAGAAATGAACAAATGCATAAAGAATAATGATATAGAAAGGGTATTGAGCACCTAAGGTGGGTCTTAACTAAAGTAAGCTTAGATCACCAAAGAAGAAATATAATAAGGACTAAAACCAAGTTGTATTTCATTAATTGAATAATTCCTTATACATAGTAAAATGTTGTAGAACTTGAAAACTAGACTTTCTACACTGTTATCCTCTTGATTCTACTCAATTCTATCTTACTAATGGGCTATTCAAGTCATCTATTTATAAAAAGGAATGAGGGGCAGACTCCTTAAAAGGATAATTGTTTTTCCTCTATAACTCCTAGAAAACTGGTTCATGCTCCTTGAGTGACCTCATAGATAAAAGGAGTTTTTATTGCTCCAAGCTAACCGAGTTTGAACCTTTTGTCATAGGGGATAGGTTCCATGAATCTCTCTGACTGGATATCCTTGTAATATGTGCAATTATTTCTCAATATCATGCACAATAATCACACTAGGAACATAAAGCATGATAAATCTCTTTAACCTACCTAAGAGTTCATTTTAGCTAAGAAAATGTTATTAAGTGCAAAATGGA
>Ga0181466_1000641_pt1 | contig 11590 bp, 9 predicted proteins | sample InSIn4gowninarea_FD_119078 | JGI IMG/M metagenome (GOLD analysis project Ga0181466, IMG submission 119078) | Clean room microbial communities from NASA Spacecraft Assembly Facility at Jet Propulsion Laboratory, Pasadena, California, USA -... ... | reverse complement strand
ATAATTTATTTGAGAATCAGACAGGAGAGAATTTCAAATGTCTTTGATTAGAATATGTAGGTGAATATTGTAGCAAGAGTTTGATAACTACTATTCAAAGCATGGAATTCTCAGAGAGAAAAAAGTTCCTGGAACACCATAGGAAAATGGTGTGTCATAAAGGATGAGCATGAGAATCATGGAGTGCACAATGTGCATGAGATTTCATGCAAGATTTTCCTTAAAATTTTGGGCAGATGTTGTATATACTATTGTCTATCTAATAAACATAAGGCCTTTAAGTTCCTTGGATGATGGTATTCTGGAGGAGGCATGGACATGTAGAAAGGTAAACTGCTCATTTTTAAAGATTTTTTTATTGTGAAGCCTTTTTCCACATCAACAAAGAAAATAGAACAAAGCTCAAGGAAAAATCAAAGAAATGTACCTTTATTGGATATGGTGTTATTGAGTTTGGTTATCTCTTATATGATTATGAAAATCATAAAATCATTAGGAGCAGAGATGGCATATTTAATGAAAATGTCTTGTATAAGGATCGAATGTATGAAAAGATATAGGAAAGGAAAAAAAACAATACACAGTGATTGATGAGATCACAGAAAAAGTAAGGGTGCCTGAAAATTATAATGATCAACACCCACAACAAAAACAACAACAAATACAATAGAAACATGCACGTCAAACACTTGAAAGTGTTGTTAGAATATCTACCAGGATAAGTAGACCCCCTGAATGCTACTTTCCTTCATTATATTATGTATTGTTGACTGATTCTAGTGAACCAGAAATATATGAAGCAACAATGAAGGTATAAACCATGAGGAAGTGGGATCAAGTCATGAATGAAGAGATGGACTCCTTCATGCATAACCATACTTGGGACTTATTCAAGTTGCTTGTAGGTAAAACAACATTGCAGAATAAATGGGTTTACAGGTTGAAGGAAGAAGATAGAGGAAAAAAGAGGTATAAGGCTAGACTTGTGGTGAAGGGGTTTGCAGAAAAGAAACATGTAGACTTTGATGAAAATTTTTCTTGTGTTGTTAAAATGACTTCAATCAGAACTATTTTAAGCTTAGTGGTAACATAATATTTGCATCTGGAGTAGTTAGATGTAAAGACAACCTTTCTCTATGGGGATTTAGAGGAAGAAATATATATGCAACAACCATAAGGGTATGAGGTCAAAGGGAAGGAGTAATTATTCTGCAAATTGAAGAAGAGATTATATGTTAAAATATACTCCAAGGAAGTGATATCTAAAATATGACAAGTTTATGCCTGAACAAATTTATACTAGATGTAACTCTGACCATTGTGTTTATCTTAAAAAGAAAAATGATGGCGGTATATTCTATTGTTATTGTATGTAGATGCCATGCTTGTTGTAGGGTCTAACGTGCAGGAAATAAATGTTCTCAAAGGAAAATTGGAAAATTCATTTTCAATAAAGGATATGTGCAGTGCTAGACAAATCCTTGATATGAGAATAACTAGAGACAGGAAAAATCACAAATTAACATTGTCTCGAAGGGAGGACATAGAAAAGGTGCTAGAAAAATTTAATATGCAGAATGCAAAACTAGTTAGTACACGTTTGGCTAGCCATTTCAAACTAAGTAAGATATGTATCCCGAGGCTTAATAAGAGATGGATTATATGCGTAAATTTTCGTATGTATTAGCAGTTGGAAACATAATGTATGAAATGGTCTGCACAAGGCCTAATATTGCACATGGAGTGGGAGTTGTAATAATGCATATGAAAAAAATAGGGAAAGTGTATTGAATGGAAGTGAAGTGGATTCTTAGGTATTTCAGAGGTACCAAAAATCAAGCATTATGCTTTGGTGGTTCGAATATCTATCTACAGGGATTTGTTGATGTAGATATGGCAGGAAATAGAGATAACAAGTGGAGCACCATAGGGTATGTGTTTACTATAGGTGAAAAATCTGTTAGTAGGGTTATAAAATCCAAAAAATTATTGAATTTTAAAAAACAGAAGTCGAGTATGTTGCTGCTGTAGAGGCTAGTAAAAAGGTGATTTGGTTACAAAGGTTTATGGATGAATTCGGCAGGAAGTAGGAGATGGACAGGCTATATAGTGACAGCCAGAGTTCCATTCATCTTGCAAAGAACTCAACATTTCATCCCAATATTAAACATATGGAAGTCAATTACCATTTCATACAGTCAATGTTGGAAGATGGATAATTTAAGCTAGGAAATATACACACAAGGCAGAATCCTACAGGTATGTTACCAAAAGTTGTAACCAGGGAGAAAATAAGATTTTGCTCAATTTCAATTGGTCTTCAGGTATGATGGTGAAGATGAGAGATAACTAAGTCCAAGTGGAGTCATTGTTCAGTATGTGAAGCAACAATGGAGTTTATATAATCAGTCTCCTAGTGGGAGATTGTTGGGAGTGGAGCCTGATTATCTTCCCGATTGTTCAAATTCTTTTTGTTTCAGTCACATTGGATGCCTATTCCTAATGGGGCAGAAACACCTCCTATTTAATCATTTCCAGGGGCATCCGAGGGGGGTGACGATGATTTTATGAGCCAGCCCCCCATCCGAAGCTAAAATTAGATGAAAATTTGCCTTCTAAAATATTGTAATTTCATGGTCAATTTGGACCGTTCATTAGGAAGATGATCTTCTTGTAGAAGTTATGTTAATTTAGGGTTTTCCCCTAGAAGACAACCATTGGATTATATGAGGGAATTGTATTGTGGTTTTGCATTATTATTCTGAGCGAGAGTGATAGAGGAGGTTGTGTGAGAGAAAAGAGGAAATTACAATGGATTTTTTATCGGTTGTATCTCTTCATTTTGATGGATAATATAAAAGGAAGGACTACTTTTTTCTTCGTAGACGTAGCCCAGATTGGTTGAGCAATGTATATTTTTGTCTTTCTTATTTTATTTGTTTCTTTATTTGTGTTTCCCCAATAGTTTTATGTATTTCATGGTTCTGTTAATTAATTTCTAACAACATAATCCCTTGGAGTTTTAGTATTAATCCCTTGGGTTCATAATATCAACCATGGTCTACATGATCAATCATAGCCAACCAAGGTCAACCATGGTGGAATGTCTAATTGTGACAATGATTGTCTCAATATGAAAATCAACCATGGTTCAACATCGGATTATGATAAGATTATCTCAATATGAAAATTAATCATGGTCAACCATGGTCAACCATGTTTATTTTAGGGTTTATAATATTTATATTAGGGTTTATATACCTTGGGTTTATAGCTTTTATCACATAGGTTTATTATTCCCTTAGTTTTTTTTTTTTTTTTTGGTAGGTAAGCACCCACGAGGGCTTTGAACCAGTGACCTATTGCAAAGAGTTCCTTAACAGTGAACCTATTCACCATCAATTCAAAGCCCCGTGGGCTATTCTCTTAGGTTTATAATCCATTTGGTTTTTAGTATTAATCCCTAGATTTTATTTTTTCCCTTGGGTTTATAATATAATAAATATCCCTATGATTTATTATTCCCTTGTGTTTATAATATAATAAATATCCCTATGGTTTAATTTTCCCTTGGGTTTATAATATTGATCATGATCAACATTGGTCAACCCTATTTTATAAATTCAATCATGGTCAACCATCGTCAATCATATTTTATAAAATCAATCATGGTCAACCATGGTTAACCATGGTTAATCATGGTCAACCATGCTCCTATGTCACATTGTGACAAAGATTGTTTCAATATGAAAATCAATCATTGTTTCAACCATGGTCCAACATTATATTATGACAATGATTGTTTCAATATGATAATCATGGTCAACCATGATCAACCATTTTCAATCATTTTCAACCTTAGTAAACCATGTTAAACAATATTTTATAAAATTAAACATTGGCATCCATGGTCAATCATGGTCAACCATGGTCGAATGTCGCACTGTGACAAAGATTGTGTTGGTATGAAAATCAACGATGGTTAAGCACGGTCAAGCATGGTACAACATCGCATTATGATAAGGATTGTCTCAATATGAAAATAAACCATGCTCAAACATTATAAACTAGCCTTAGTTTAGTGTTTATAATATTTATCTTAGGGTTTATATACCTTAGGTTTATAATATTAGTCCCTTGGGTTTAATATCATTCTTTCGGGTTGATAATCCCTTGTGGTTTTAGTATTAATCCCTTGTGTTTATTATTCGCTTGGGTTTATAATATCAATAATTGTCAACCATGGTTAATCATAGGCAACCATGGTTGAATGTTGCATTGTGATAATGATTGTCTCAATATGAAAATCAACCATGGTCAAACATTTTCTAACATCACAATGTGACAAATATTGTCTTGATATGAAAATCAATCATAATCAAGCATGGTCAACCATGGTACAATGTTGCGTTGTGACAACGATTATCTTAATATGAAAATTTATCATGGTCAACCATGTTTATTGAAGAGGCTTATCAATAGATACATTATAAGGGTCATGATGCCATCCTCTAGCTTTAGAAATATCTCTTTCTCACATTTATTTATAATTTTTGTTATATTATGTGCAGTGAGAAGGATAAAACATGTTTTTCATGTCATGTGGCCTAACATGCTTTAATTACAGGAAATGGAGCAATTCTTGAGATGATTTCGATGCAAGGGCTCGAAGTAGACAATAAAGAGAGAATCTAGGGGGTTGTCCACCACTTTAACTCCCTCAACTAACCTAATATCACAACACTCTTTCTCTGATCATCTCGAGGTCATTGGCAGTGAAGTAAGTGACAATAATGAGGAACATGATCCACCATTCTTGAGTTGTAGGAGACACATATTTCTCCTTTCTAGGGATCTGATAGTAGCTACCCTCTTGTATAAATAAGCATGTAGAAGAGGCCATGATGATTCAAGTGTTCTTTTTAGCTAGGTAGATATTGAGCTCAACAACTTCACACTGATATTTTGACTGCTATTTACTGTATTAGACTTTGATTCAATGATAATAAGAAGTTGCTTGTTGATTCATTATTGAGTTAGTTCCATAGGGTTGAGGCTCTTGGTTTGTGCACAACCTAGTGGATTAGGTCTCTCCTTTGTATTTGTATCTCTTTTAGTTTCAGAGTATTGTTTAGTTTCTTGAATTTTAGTAGAGAATAATCCATCTAAATATGTGATTGCAGCCTCTACCTCATCTCTCTCATGGGAGAATGAATAGAAGGATTGACAACCATAGCCTAAAAGTATTATGTTTATGATTTCTTGGAAGAAGATTTTTTTTAGTCATTTTATTTTTCATGTGCTTGTTGTAGCTTAGGAGTTGGTTTATCTATTATATCAGAGTTCTCCAATAGATTAGATAACATTTAAATTCAACTCATATTTTCCACTACTAGTTGTTTCATTTTCTCAATGATAAGTGAGTGTATGCCTATGATGGTTGTAGGGTTGTTTGAATTTTCATAGAAGGGAACCTTCACCACTTCCATCTTGGAATCCCTCACCTTCTCTTTTGAATCCCAAATTTTGTCCCTAAAATTACGTTTCATGAGACCATTTTCCTAGGGTCTGTAAGAGCATCCCTCCTAGTGAAAAACAGGCCTTCGAAAGGCTATGCGCTTGGCTAAGGGTTTTTCCCACTTTCACTAATTTATCTCAACCTCCACCCACCTTTTCCATGCACTTAAACCATCATTTTCACCTCTTAAACCTTCTCGGAAGCCCTCCTGTAACATTACATGCCCTCCTGTAGCAATGCATGGCACGTGTAGAAGCCTCTTGTAGCACACTTGTAACAACATTTTTCTTCACCCTGTTTTTATCCTTAATCCAACTTGGACTTAGTTTAGAAGGATGTTGACCCCCAGTTGTGACTTCATGACCAAAGCAGGCTCTTAGGCCATTGCAAACCCTCTTTTTCCTTTACTGCAAAAATAAAATAGTGTTGGTTTACTTATCACAAATTTGGCATAGATAGAACATTGATTTACATGCAAGTGGGATCTAATTAGATGGTACATAGAATCTTGGATTATGGTTTGATAGGTTATATTCTTTTCTACAAGAATATATGATAATTAGATGGATGATTGCAAGATAATGTAGCTCCATTTCTACAAGTAATTTAGCTCTTGCATTTTCATGAATTGTTTCAATGACATTTGCAAGTTGAAGTTAATAACATTTTCCTTTTCATTGTTAGAGGTAGCTTCTAAATTTCACCTTCATTAGCTAGCTTTCATCCTCATTGAGTAGGAGTAATGGTCTTGGAGCACTATGGATCAGATGTCATAGTTGAGGGTGGCATGAGTAGAATCCCATCTATTGTGCATATAACACTGTCACCTCGAAGTTTATACAAACCCCGGGTTGATAAATAGAGTTGAGGAGCCCTAGGATTTGCATCACTCTTGGTGCAATACGAGCACTTACCATTTATTTAAGGGTTTATAATATTTATCTTAGGGATTGTATACTCTGGGTTTATATATCTTATCCCTTGGGTTTATTATTGTTGTAGGTTTATTAATCTAAGGGTTCATATTCCTAGGGTTTAATATTATTCCCTTAGGTTTATAATCCATTTAGTTTTTAATATCAATCCCTAGGATCTATAATATAAATCATGGTAACCTGTATTTTATAACATCAATCATGGTCAACCATGGTCCAACATCATATTGCGACAAGTATTGTCTCAATATGAGAATCAACCATGGTCAAACATGGTCAACCATGCTTCAACATCATATTGTGACAAATATTGTTTAAATATGAGAATCAACCATGGTCAACCATGGTCTAATGTCGCATTCTGAGAAAGATTCTGTCAGTTTCAAAATAAATCATGGTCAAGGATGGTCAACCACATTTATTACAGTGTATAATATTTATCTTAGGGTTTATATACCTTGTGTTTATAATATTTGTCCATCGGGTTTAATATTATTCAACTATGATCAACCATGTTTTATAAAATCAATCGTGGTCAACCATGGTCCAATGTCACATTGTGACAAATTAATTAATTAATTAATTCATAATTAGTAATTAATAATTAATTCATAACTAATAAATAATTTCTAATTAACAAATATTTAATATTTAATAGATAATTAATAATGATTTATTAAAAATAATTATTAATAATAATAATATGAATTAATAATGAAAGATTATTATAATCATTTTAAAAGAAATATTGTTATTAGGATTATTGTTATTTATTAATATTACTACTATTAGCGCTTGAATCTATCTTAGGCTGAAGGAAGGCGAGGTTCAAGGCAACATCAAACCAAGCTCAGCCTCGTCTCTAGCCCTACGAGGATAGGAGAGGGCGCTCTCTGAGTCACACTCAGTGAATAAGTAAATGAAATGGCCTGAGATGACTTACAATGAAATATTTGTCTTAGGCTAGTAAGTGAAAATGAATATAAGGAGTGATTTTTATGAATGACTTTGTTTCTAGGATCTTATGGGACCACTGGACCTCAATGAACAGAGAACTTAACATAAAGGCATAGATTATTTCGTGAGGCAAGGTAGGCGGAAAGCATAGCAATTTAGTTTTAAGATATGGCGGAATGGAGAGATTGATTAAGAAGGTGAAAAGGGCATGGCCAACATGAATCCTTTTCAACAGAAGAATGAACAATGTACATGAAATTTTCCCATAGGTAGAGCAATAAAATTGAATTCTACCTAATCTCACTCGAAAAACTTCACTACAAATGAATATGAAATGAACTATGAAACATAACAAGATACATATGAAACATAAGAGACACACTTGCTACACTCACAACCACATGAATCTCATGAAATAGAGCTGCTGCCTCTCATTAATTCTCTGTAAAAATATACAATGTAAAGTTTCTTTCCCACAGTCCCCCAGAAGTTACAAGCCAACCAACCAATTTCCTTTGCAAATGGTTTGCATACAATATATAGAATGTGCCATGAAGAGATAAAACGCCAAAGGGTCACAAAATGAAGGTGGAAAGCCAAACATCAGCTATAGGTGTAGCTCCACAAACATGAAAAATGGCTTGGGTGACCATTTGCCTTCCTTTGCCACTTGTATAACTGACCATATGGAGTGAAAATATTTATAAAATCGTCGCGCTCCTCCTCTTGTGCATCATGCTCTTTTCTAGGTGACTTCTGGAGGCCTTTCTGGCATCCAAATTGGGTGCAGGATAGCTCACTGGAAAGGTATTTGAGTTTACTTTCTAACCCCACCAGAATTTGTCGATTTGCAGTTCATTTGCCTTGTAAAAAATCAAACCTCCCAAGACTGGTCGAACTGTGCCAAATGAGGCTGCCTCAAGGCAGAGTGCCATTGCGGTCAACTTTTGAATGCCTTCCTCAACCCCAAATTGAGCTCATGATAGCTCATTGGAAATATAGTTGAGCCTACTTTTTTACCCAATCAGAATTTTTTGGTTTGGAGTTCATTTTCCCTGTCAAAGATCAAATCTCCCAAGACTGGTCGAACTGTGCCAAATGAGGCTATCTAAAGGTAGAGTGTTGTTACAGTCAACCTTTGAATGCCTTCCTCAACTTCAAATTGAGCTCATGATAGCTCATTGGAAAGCTACTTGTCTCTAGTTATCTTTTGGATCATCAAAAAAGTCATTTGGCCAACCAAGCTAGGAGAAAAATTGATTTTCCCGAGGTCGCTCCAGAGGTGCATCAATTCTCCCCAGACAATTGTATTTCTGACATTTCTTCAAAACCATGATACCTGTGTAAAAGTGAAGGATTTTTTTCTTCCTTGGTCTGTTATGGACAAAAACCTCTCTCAGATTTCCCGAATTCATCTTTGATTGCTCAGAAACATCATTTGAGTGAAACATATCCCGATGTGTGGGACAAGGGATTTGCCGAAATGAGGCGAAATGAAGGGGATTGGGAGCTTCTAAATTCTTGAGGAAATTTTGGGAGGTATGGAGGGATGTTGGGAAGTAGGGGAAAGTGGAATCTCAGAAATTGAGTGAGGGGAAGGGGTCCAAAAAGGCAAAACGCAGGCCCAACCATAGAAAATTGCCCGGTTGTAGCAAGAAACTAGGGTTTGTGCGAAAATGAGGAATTTGGAGAATCTTAGTGAGGGAAGTGTTTGATAAGGTATTTTAAGGATAGGGGAAGGTGTATGAACATCGGGATACAAATTTTTCTGATGATTTGACCATCCAAGGGAAATTAGCTTCAAAACCTTAGGAGAGGGAAATGAACCTTGCCTTAGGGACAACTGAAACATGAACAGGGTGTGAAATGACCCAATGGAACTTGACATGATGATGAAAACCCTCTGAATGATGCTACACTCAGCTGAATGGTGACATTTACTGACATGTGGACAACTTTGAAAGGAGTGAAAGCAAACCCTAGACCTAATGCCTAGTGACCAAATTTTACTTGAAGATTCACTGAAATGATAAAATTTGACCTTGACACCTTAAAATCACGTGTGTAAGAGCATGTTTGATCACTGGAGGAAGGTTGCAAAGACTGGAACTAACAACTACTTGGATGTTTTTGAAAAGAATGGATACAAAAGACACCAAGGTATCAATGCTTTCAAGAAAGTTGAGAATCCCAGAAACAAACAACATATGGATGATTATCCTAGTAAGGTTCGCCTTCGCTACATTCTAGGCACCACTGATAAGATTTTACACATTTTAAAAAAGACTAATATAAAAACCACTTTCAAACCCATGAATACAATCAACAGATGTTTGAAATAGGTAAAATATCCTATTGATCCTAAACATCACAAAGGGGTTTATTTGGTCTCTTGTTCATGTGGCGAGGCCTACATTGGTGAAACTAGTCGTTCTATATTAACTAGGATTCAAGAACATGCTACAGACATTAAGCATAACTGCTCCAAAACCTTAGCCTTGGCCGAGCACTCTAGTAAACCAATCATCACATTTGCATTGAAAACTCTTGTGTTGTGGCCAAAGTTGAGCAGTACCACCATAGAAATTTAGAGAAGCTATCAAAATAGGGAAACACCCTAATAACCTCAACTGTGATGATGTTTGGAAAATAAGTGATAATTGGATTCCTACGCTAACAAGGGATTCTACCATCTCCTAGATGATCCCAACCCCATCCTTTCTCTTTCATTCCTTAAAAATTTAGTAAGATTAAACTCATTTAATTTCATTTAACCCATTAGCTAACATAATTCTAGTATAATTCAATACATAACATTAATCTAGCATCTAGAACTTATGAACTTCATTAAAATATCTTAATAAGTATTAATTAATATAGATTTAATATACCTTAACATTATCAAGATTAAACTCATTTAATTATATTTAATCCTTAGTTAACCTTATCTTGTATTGGTATTAACATTAATCTAGTATAAATCATACAGAATATTAATCTAGCATCTATAACTTAAGAAACTTAGAATATCTTAATAAATATTAATTAATATAGATTTAATATCTCTCAACATTAAAACATTAAATTCTAATAACTATTAAATCAAGGTTTAAGTAAAAACATTATTAACATTCAAGTAGTAATTTAATAGTTTAATTATGTTCAATAAGATCTTGCAATACAAAGCTAATCAAGCATTAATATCTCATTGGAAACAAAAACTAATTAAAAACAACAAATATTTAGTTATTACACAAACCATTAATAATATTAGATCATTATATATATATAATTTAATTAAAACCATACCATTATCAAACCTGTCAGCTCTTTACATTACCATCCCTACCATATCCTCTATTTATTACACATCAATCTTTGACTTCTTCACATATCTAATCCTGATGATGAACCACAGAGGATGGTTCGAAAGGTCGATACAAAAAATAGTAAATGCGATGACTCCAGAAGACATAACCACACAAAATGCAGATCACGGAAGTCTCAAATCCATTAATATTACTACTATTATCAAATATACATAATTTAAAATCAAATAATAATAAATATATTTAATATTAAATAATAATAAATACATTTAATATTAAATAGTAATTAATATATATTATTAATTATAATGAGAATAATAATATTTTTATTGTAATAGTTTTTTTTTGTAACATTATTTCTATTATTATATATTTGTCAATAGTACATACAACTAAAGTCTTTGGCTTATATCAACCACATTAATATTTTTAGGATGGTTGTCCTAGTTTAATTGTTTTAACTTTATATAGTTTTAACAAACTATTGTTACATAGCAGAGTTTAATTTTTTATATTTAAATAAATTTTCTTTTAAATTAAATAAAAATTTGTGGATGGTGTAATTCAATACAATTAAAACGATTAGAAATTATTTATTTTATACATTCAAAAAAACATAAAACAGACTATCATTATACATTGAACATATGATATAAAGCATGTGTCTTGCAGATTGTTAAATGGATATAAACAATTAATTAATACACCTGAACAAAATCTGAACCAAATGAGAATAAAACATTAGGCAAGATTTGATGGTGTGCCTAAATGATACCATAAATGTGGTACGTGGAGATACTATTAATTTGGTATAGAGATAAATTAGAATACCCATGAAGCAAGGGAAGGGA
>Ga0181466_1000524_pt1 | contig 11592 bp, 9 predicted proteins | sample InSIn4gowninarea_FD_119078 | JGI IMG/M metagenome (GOLD analysis project Ga0181466, IMG submission 119078) | Clean room microbial communities from NASA Spacecraft Assembly Facility at Jet Propulsion Laboratory, Pasadena, California, USA -... ... | reverse complement strand
GATCGGCTACTAAAGTTGCTCCGGTTGCTTGGTACTATGAGTCAGCAGAAAAAACGCTCATTCAAACTAAATTTCAACAATTAGATAATTGGGCGGATAGTTTAGAAGATTTAGCAGCGTACTATCAGGAGCATGGTACGGGTTTATTTGCTCAATACCAAGCTTTACGCTGGCAATCAGGGCAACTTGTAGGTATAAATACCCCCGACCCCGTGCAGGTAGAACAACTGGCGGGTTATGAGTACCAGCGCGAGGCTTTAATTAAGAATACAGAGTTTTTGCTTGCGGGTTATCCAGCTTTGCACGTTTTACTCTACGGTAGTCGGGGTTCGGGTAAGTCTTCGTTAGTTAAAGGATTGCTGCATAAATATCAAAGTCGTCAACTGCGAATAATTGAAGTTGCTAAATCTGACTTGCAAGCCTTACCGATGATTTTGGAACAGCTACGCGGCGCTGTGCAGAAGTTTGTTATTTTTGTGGACGATTTATCGTTTGAGGAAGATGATGACGCTTTCAAGGCTCTAAAAGTGGTGCTGGAGGGCAATTTAACCGCTCGTCCCCAAAATGTAGTTGTTTATGCGACTTCTAATCGACGACACTTAATTAGAGAATTTTTTGACGATCGCCCCCGTCCTAGCAATAATGAGGAAATCCATGCTTGGGATACAGTACAAGAAAAACTATCTTTTAGCGATCGCTTTGGTTTAACTTTAACTTTTGAGAGCGCCGACCAAAAAACTTACTTAAAAATTGTTCGTCATCTAGCTGCCCAAGCTAAAATTAATCTTAGCCCGCAAGACTTAGAATACCAGGCTTTGCAATGGGCTACTCGACATAATGGACGTTCGGGAAGGACTGCGCGACAGTTTATTGATTTTATTCAAGCAGATTTGGCGGCTATGGAGAAAAATTGCCTGTAAAAATTAGCATAATTAGACTTTAATAGCTTACAATTCCGGCAATTGTGCTTTAGCGAGGCAGGTAGTAGTACAATACTTTATCCTGCGAATGCCTGCATTTTCTTTACTGCAATCGGCTATGGTAAAAAATCAGTTGCTTCTGGGTTCGGTTGTCTTTAGTGTCAGCTTAGTTCTGAGCTTAATTATTAGCCAAGAAGTGGGAACAGCTATAAAAACAGGTTTAGTTACTATACCTGCTACGTTTTTGGGTATAAGTGCGGTAAATCTCAAACAGCGAAATCAACAAAAGCTAATTTTGAACGATTTGCAAGCAGAGATTTACGAGTTAGAAAAATGGCAATTGCAGCTAAATCGAGCTTTGCAGACAACTTCCGCGCAAAAGCAACAAATTGAAACCAATATTAATTTTCTGCAAGTTCAACTGCGTCAACTATCGGAACGTACCACAGAGCAACGCTACTACCAGCAACAAGTTACTCAAGAATTAGATTTATTAGTCCAACAGAAAACCAGTTTAGAAACCAATTACCAAGAATTACAGGCGCAATTTCAAAGCTTAGAACAACAAAAAGGGGAAATCGATCAATCCGTGCGATCGCTAAAAAAATTAAAGCACGATGCGGAAGCAGAATTTTACCAATTTGAAACTCAACTGCAAGAATTACGCAGCCAAGTTACTCACTTGCATATTCAAAAACAAGAACTAGAAGACGGTATAGTTTTGCTCAATCGTCTTAAACCACAGTTAGAAGCCAAGTCTCACCAGTTGCAAACCGAAATTCAGCAGCTAGAAAAACAACAAGCAGAACTGAGTGAATCTTTAAATGAAATATCCGAGCAAAAAAACACTACTCAAGTTCATCTTAGTTTGCTGCAACAACAGTTATTAGAACATCAAGATAAGAACGATAAGATTAAGCAAGAATTAAGCCAACTTATCGAGCAAAAACAACATTTATCTTCAGATAAGCCTGTAGATAAAATTCCTGAAGAATGGCAAAACTTCATTTCTCATATTAGCAATTCCGAACTGCAAGTAATTAGAGCGATTATCCAGCAAAGCGATCCTAGTGCAACTATAAAAAAAATTGCTGAAGATAATGTTACTATGCCCGAATTATTAATTGATTCTATTAATGAATGTGCTTTAGACACTATTGGAGACTTATTGATAGAACCAGGGAGTGATTCTATACCTTTGGGAATTATGGAAGAATATTTAATACAATTAAATAAGATACTAAACTTAAATAAAACTGTATAAATGTCTAGTAATAAAATACCCAAAAGAGTAACTACAGCTTTAATCAATTCTCTAGGTGCGGGAGTAGTACCAAGAGTTGGTTTAGAACATATTGCAGTAGGTAGAGAAAAGGAAGTTACCGCCTTATTACAAGACTTAGATAATATTGGCGAAGGTGGCGGTGCGTTTCGGTTTATTGTCGGACGTTATGGCGCGGGTAAAAGTTTTATTTTGCAATTAATTCGTAACTACGCAATGGAAAAAGGATTTGTAGTTGCAGATGCGGATTTATCGCCAGAACGCCGTTTAGTCGGAACTAGCGGACATGGAATTGCAACTTATCGAGAATTAATCCAAAATCTTTCAACTAAAATTCGTCCTGATGGTAGCGCTTTAACTCCAATACTAGAAGGTTGGATTAATGGAATTCAAAATCAAGTTGCTCAAGCTACTGGAATGCGTCCAAATGATGATGGTTTTGATGATGAAGTAGAAGCAAAAATCTTAGCAGCAATCAAAGAAACTGAAGGGTTAGTACATGGGTTTGCTTTCGCTACAGTTATTACAACTTACTGGCGCGGTTATCGCGCAGATGACGATAGTAAAAAAGTTGCGGCTTTACGCTGGCTAAAAGCAGATTTTGCTAACAAAATTGAGGCGAAATCCCTCTTAGGAGTTAGAGATATTATTGAAGATGATAGCTGGTACGATTACATTAAAATATTAGCTAAATTTGTCGCAGATATTGGTTATCGAGGATTAATAGTTTTATTAGATGAAGCCGTACATTTATACAAAATAAGTCACAGTATATCGCGGCAAAATAATTATGATAAGTTGCTGGCGATATTTAATGACACTATGCAAGGTAAAGCCGAACACTTAGGAATTTATATTGGTGGAACTCCTAATTTTTTGGAAGATTCAAAACGCGGGCTGTTTAACGATTTAGCTTGGAAGCGAAGAACGACAAAAAGCCGTTTTACTAAAGGTTTTCAAGATACTTCAAGTCCAGTTTTTCAATTAGAAGCGCTAACAGAACCAGAAATATTATTGCTTTTTCAGCGATTAGTTGAAGTTCATTCAATTCATTACAATACAAAAAACACGCTAACAGACGATCAATTGAATGTATTTTTGCAAGAAGTTGTTAATCGTTTAGGCGCAAATGCTTTATTAACTCCTGGTGAAATAGTGCGTGACTTTATCAGTGTTTTGAATATATTGCAGCAAAATCAAGACTTGACTTTAAATAATTTACTTCATAGTTCTGGTTTTTCACTTACTGCAAATAGTAAGAGTATGAAGGTTGAAGAAAATAGCGAGTTTGCGGAATTTACTTTATGAGCAATTCTACATTTTCTAGGCTTGCACCGTTTATTCAAGAATATATTTATACGCATAATTGGACGGAATTACGTCCAGTACAAATAGAAGCTTGTCAAGCAATTTTTGATACCGATGCTCATGTACTACTGGCGGCGGGTACGGCTTCTGGTAAAACTGAAGCGGCGTTTTTACCAGTTTTAACTTTAATGGCGCAAAACCCAACAAATACAATTGGAGTTTTATATATTAGTCCGATTAAAGCATTAATTAACGATCAATTTGCGCGGTTGAATGACTTATTAAAAGAAGCAGATATTCCAGTTTGTCATTGGCATGGAGATGTTGCACCAAGTCGCAAGCAAATGTTACTAAAAGATCCAAAAGGTGTATTGCAAATTACGCCAGAGTCTTTAGAAAGCTTGTTAATAAATAAGTACAGTCAACTAAATCGTTTATTTGGCGAATTGAAATTTATCATCATCGATGAAGTTCATGCTTTTATGGGTTCGGAGCGTGGTTGTCAAATTATTTGTCAATTAGCACGATTATCTAAATTTATTTCCAATCCACCACGTCGAATTGGTTTATCGGCAACTTTAGGCGATTATACTTCCGCCGCCAACTGGTTGCAAGCTGGCACTAATCGCGAAGTTATCACTTCAGATATTCAAGGGGGACAACGAAAGCTACATTTAGCTGTAGAGCATTTTTATACGCCAGATAAAGAAGAAGAATCGATTTCAAATCCTTACTATCAGTACATTTTTGAGCGTACTAAGTCTCGCAACTGTTTGATATTTGCCAATAACCGCGCTGAAACTGAATCAGTCGTTTCTAACTTGCGCCAAATCGCGGCTAATGTGGGGTTTCCAGACATTTATCACGTCCATCATGGTAGTATTTCGGCTTCACTGCGCCAAGATGCGGAATCTGCGATGCGCGATCGCACGTCTTCGGCAGTAACGGCGGCAACTGTTACTCTAGAATTGGGGATAGATATCGGTCAATTAGAGCGCGTCATGCAACTAGATGCTCCTATATCCGTATCGAGCTTTTTGCAGAGGCTAGGACGTTCGGGAAGGCGCGGAGAACCGTCAGAAATGGGGTTTGTCTGTACGGAAAAAGAGCCTTCGGGGGAAGAAGCGCTACCTTATCAAATTCCTTGGCAATTATTGCAGGCGATCGCAATTATTCAACTCTACCTTGAAGAACGCTGGATAGAGCCTATTCGTCCTTTGCAGTATCCGATGAGCTTGCTGTATCACCAAACTATGAGTATTTTAGCGGCAATGGGCGAACTTTCTCCCGCCGCGTTAGCGGGACAGGTTTTAAAATTGCCAAGTTTTCAATCTATTTCTACAGACGATTTTCGCCAGTTACTCAACCACTTGTTGGAAATAGACCATCTTCAAAAAACAGAAAAGGGTAATTTAATTATTGGCATCAAAGGCGAAAAAGTTGTCAATTCCTTCCAATTCTATGCAGTATTTGCTGATAGTCAAGAATATAAAGTTAGGGATGAATCAATGGAAATTGGCAGTATCATTATGCCTCCTCCAGGAAATAGATTTACTCTAGCAGGTAGAACTTGGGAGATATTTGATATTGAACCAAAAGCTAATACTATTTGGGTTAAACCTGTAGAAGGAATAGCAAATATTGCTTGGCGCGGTGGGAGTAGTAATATTCATACTAAAGTTCTGCAAAAAATGCAGCAAGTTTTAATAGAAGACAAAGATTACTCATACTTACAACCCGGCGCAAAGGCAAGATTAAAAACTGCTCGTCAACTAGCGAATGCTACAGGATTACATCAATTCAATATCTTGCCAATAAAAGACAATACTTGTTGTATTTTTCCTTGGATGGGAACGGTAGCTTATCGTACCTTGGAAAGATTGTTAAACCTGTATACACGAGAAACTTTAGAAATTAAAAGCATTACTGGTATAAGCCCGTACTTTATGCTTTTGAGGGTAAGTAAAGATAAAATAAACAATACTTTTAACCAGATTTATTCCTTATGCACTCAGCAAATAGCACCTCAGCATTTGGTCAGTAGTAAGGAAGTATTGAAAAGGCAAAAATACGACCGATTTATTCCCACTCCTTTGTTGCAAAAAGCTTTTGCTTTAGATTACTTAGATTCCCAAGAGTTAGCAGCAATAGTAAAAAATTGGCAAGCAAAAAGTTAACTGAATTAACTTATTGGTGACGCAATAATTATATAAATTAGTTTATTGACATCTAACCAAAAACAAGGTTAGTTTTAATTTCAAATACTCCTAAGTATTTTTACCGATGGCATTTTAGCAGGCAAAAAATAAGATAGAGCGCAGGATAATAGAGTTGTAAATAAAATTACAACTTAACTTTAGTATTTCTAAGAAAAACTACAATAAAAGCCTTATCGATGCGAAAAACGAAAGTAATCAATAAAATAGACAAATAGGTGAATTATTTTCCGAAAGCGATCGCTTACTAATTGTAGATATTTGTAAAGATTGCTCGTGTTGCAAATCAAAGTCTGAAATTTCTATTTGTCATCTACAGGAAGAAAGAATCATGGCAGTTTCGCTAACTAAAGGACAACGGATATCTTTAGAAAAAGTTGCTCCAAATTTGACAGAAATTTTTATTGGACTAGGATGGGATATTAAAGCTACTGACACAGGTTACGATTTTGACTTAGATTCCTCGGTTTTTTTACTAAGTAGTAACGAAAAATTAATATCCGACCAGCACTTTATATTTTACAACAACCTCACTAGCCCCGATGCCGACAAATCAGTTCAGCACATGGGAGATAACCTTACAGGAGTCGGGGAAGGGGATGACGAAGTTATCAAAGTCAACCTCAAAAAAGTTCCGAGCAGTGTCCAAAAAATTGTTGTAACTGTAACTATCTACGAAGCCCAACAGCGCAAGCAAAATTTTGGTCAAATTAAAAATGCTTTTGTGAGGATTGTTAACGCTCAAACACAAGTTGAAGCAATCCGTTATGACTTAGTAGAAGATTACTCTATTGAGACAGCCTTAATTATGGCAGAACTTTACCGTAAAGATGGTGAATGGCGGCTAAACGCGGTAGGGGCGGGCTATCAAGGTGGTTTGCAAGCTATACTCAATCGTTACAGTTAATCAATCATCAATAAATAGAGAATTAAAGACAGTTAGATTTGGTCATTTTGTCAACCAATTATTAGGATAAGTTACATGGCAATCAACCTCGAAAAAGGTCAACGTATTTCCCTAACCAAAGAAGCACCAGGGCTAAGTAGGCTGATGTGCGGATTGGGCTGGGATGTAGTAAAACGTTCGGGCGGCGGCTTATTTGGCGCTTTTAGCAATACTCAAGATTGTGACTTAGATGCTTCAGTTATTTGCTTAAGTAGCGAAAGCAAAATTAAAGACAAAGCTAACGTAGTTTACTTTGGCAACTTATCCCACAAATCCGGCGCAATTACCCATTTAGGCGACAATCTTACCGGTGCGGGGGATGGTGATGACGAGCAGATTATTGTAGATTTAGCTAAGATACCCCAAGACATTCAGAAATTAGTTTTTACCGTTAATATTTACCAACCCAAAACTCGCAATCAAGACTTTTCCCTCGTCAAAAATGCGTTTGTCCGCTTAGTCAATGCTGCTAATAATCAAGAATTGGCTAGGTATAATTTGTCGGGTACGGAATACAAAGGCATGACCGGAATGATTATGGCAGAGATTTATAATCATAATAATGAGTGGAAACTGGCAGCTATCGGTAATGGAGTTAAAACTGATGGTTTGCATGAACTTGTCCAAACCTATGCCTAAATAATAGGGGAAAGGTAGAAACTATATTTATTTTCTACCCGCAAGTTCCATAGCTCAGATGTAATTTTAATTTGCTCCAAGTCGTTTTGAAGAAGATAGGTACAAATCATGTCAATTAATCTCGGTAAAGGCGAAAGAATCAATTTATCCAAAGAAGCACCCAATTTAAAAAATGCTGGCATTGGCTTAGGATGGGATATTAATGCAACAGATACAGGTGCAGCTTTTGACTTAGATGCTTCGATATTTATGTTAGGAAATAACGGCAAAATTCCTAATGATAAATACTTCGTATTTTACAACAATAAAACTTCCCCCGATAGTTCGGTAAAACATGAAGGAGATAGCCTCACAGGTGAAGGTTCGGGAGATGATGAAACTATCAAAATCGATTTAAGTAAAGTAGATGCTTCAATTCAAGAAATAGTTTTTGTCGTAACTATACATGAAGGAGAGCAAAGAAAACAAAACTTTGGGCAAGTAAGAAATTCGTACATCCGAATTTACGATAATGCTACAGAAAAGCAAATTGCTAAGTATGAATTAGACGAGGATGCGTCCGCCGAGACAGCAATTGAATTTGGTAAGTTGTACAAAAAAGATGGAGATTGGCGCTTTCAAGCCGTTGGCGCTGGTTATAAAGCAGGACTGCAAAGCTTTGTAGATAAGTACACGGGTTAGAAAGTAAAAAAAGGGATAATTATTCAATTATCCCTTTTTTGCGTATAGACAGTTTATGGCAGCATCTTCTCAAGATTACAAATAACTCTCCACTAACTGCCGATACTGACTTTTTGGCTTAATCCCCTTCGATTCAACTAACAATTCCTTATTTTTGAACAACTGAATTGTTGGCGTACCGTTAACCCCAGCATTTTCTGCAATATCTCGGTCTTTTTCGATATCAATTTCTACAAAATGAATTCGACCATCAAATTCATCAACTACCTTGTTTAAAATTGGCTTCAATGTATGACAAGGGCCGCAACCAGGGGAAACATATTTAACGACGAGCAAGCGATCGCTATCATGAAATAATTTACGTAAAGCATAGCCTCCCTCGTGGCGTGTCACTTGTACGTCAAACTCTTTTGGTTCTATACTTGCTTTTTCCGCTTCATGCTCCAACTCATTATTTGCCGTCGCGGGTACTTGGTGAAATTCTTGCAATAAATCGTTTACCGACAACCACCGTTCTGCCAACATCGCCGCCATACAACCCGTTCCCGCCGCCGTTATTGCTTGGCGAAATTCATGGTCTTGCACGTCTCCGGCTGCAAATACGCCTTCAATGCTCGTTTCTACCGAACCTGGTTTCGTGACAATGTAACCAACCTCATCTAGTTCTAATTGCCCTTTAAATAAATCCGTGTTTGGTTTATGACCTATCGCGTAAAATAATCCTTTAACGTGCAAATCGGTTTCCTCATTGGTTTTAAGGTTGCGAATTTTTACCCCTTCCATGTGCTTGTCATCGCCAAACACATCTACAACCTCGCTATTCCAGTGAACCGTAATTTTAGGATTGCTCAATACGCGGTCTTGCATTGCTTTACTCGCCCGCATTTTATCGCCGCGCACCAGCATATTCACCGTATCGCCGTACTTAGTCAGATAAATAGATTCTTCCGCCGCCGAGTCTCCCCCACCAATTACCGCTAATTCGGCGCGATGAAATATCGGCGTAGCACCATCGCAAATTGCACACGCAGAAATACCCCGACTCCAAAACTGATGTTCTCCGGGTAAACTTAACCTTTTTGCCGTTGCGCCTGTGGCAATAACTATACCATGAGCTTTAACTTCCCGCTCCTCCGAACGCACTATAAAAGGACGCTGGCTAAAGTCTACAGAAATTACATCCTCTGTGTATAATTCCGCTCCCCAGCGCTCGGCTTGCGCCTTCATGTTATCCATTAAATCGGGTCCTGTTATCCCTTGGGGAAATCCGGGAAAATTCTCTACTTCCGTTGTCGTCATCAATTGACCCCCAGGCAATCCCCCCGCTTGAAACCCCTCAAATACCAATGGTTTCAAGTTTGCCCTGGCTGCATATATCGCCGCCGTATAACCTGCCGGGCCAGAACCAATAATTACTAGATTTTCTGTGGTTTTATCTGCCATAATATAATAAACTCATAACGACTACGTTTTAATATAACGTAAAAGTTGTAATGGCGCTAGGTATATTGACGGTAATTACTAAACAGGTATTTTGCCAAAAACGCGACAATAGAAAAAAGGATAAACGCTAATTAGCTTATGAATACAACCACTATTACTGAAAATCCGTTGCTAATCGGTAAAGGATTGCCACCTTTTGCCGAAATTAAGCCAGAGCATATTGTCCCGGCGATGACGCAGTTATTGACGGAAGTAGAGCAAGAATTAACAGAGTTAGAAGCAGTGGTACAACCCACTTGGAGCGATTTAGTAGAGCCATTAGACCGATTGACAAGTCGCTTAACCTGGAGTTGGGGTATAGTAGGACATCTAATGGGGGTTAAAAATAGCCCCGAACTGCGAGAAGCTTACGAAAGCGTCCAACCGCAAGTTATTCAATTTTTTAACAAACTCAGTCAAAGTCAGCCAATTTACAATGCTTTTAAAGCGCTACATTCTAGTCAAGGTTGGGATAACCTAGAACCCGCCCAAAAGCGCATTGTGGAAGCAGCAATCAAAGATGCGGAACTATCGGGAATTGGGTTAGAAGGGGAAAAAAGAGAGCGTTTTAATGCTATTCAACTAGAACTCGGCGAACTTTCTACTAAGTTCTCTAACCATGTTTTGGACGCAACTAAAGCCTTTAGCCAAGATTTGACCGATAAAGCAGAAATTGACGGTTTACCACCAAGCTTAATAAGTTTAGCGGCTCAAACAGCCCGCGATGCCGGGCAAGAAAACTCCACCCCAGAAAACGGCCCTTGGCGAATTACCCTAGATTTTCCTAGCTTTGGCCCTTTCATGCAGCACAGCACCCGGAGTGATTTGCGCGAAAAGCTCTACAAAGCTTTTATTAGTCGCGCCTCTAGTGGCGAATTAGATAACACTCCTTTAATCGAACGCATTTTACAGTTGCGCCAAGAAAAAGCCCAGTTGTTAGGTTTTGAAAGCTTTGCCGAACTGAGTTTAGCTCGAAAAATGGCCCCTAGCGTTGAAGCGGTAGAGGAATTACTAGAAGAATTACGCGCTACTAGCTACGACGCGGCTAAACAAGATTTAGCAGAACTAAAAGCTTTTGCAGCCAGCAAAAACCCAGCAAATAGCGACCTAAAACACTGGGATATTAGCTTTTGGTCAGAACGCCAACGGGAAGAAAAGTTTGATTTTAGCGCCGAAGAATTGCGCCCCTACTTTCCTTTAGAGCAAGTACTCGCAAGCTTGTTTTCTTTAGTCAATCGCTTATTTGGCGTAACTATTACGGCGGCGGACGGTCAAGCACCAGTATGGCACGAAGATGTTAGATACTTTCAAGTAGCAGATGAAAAGGGAGAAGAAATCGCCCATTTTTATCTCGACCCTTACAGCCGTCCCGCCGAAAAGCGCGGCGGTGCTTGGATGGATGATTGCATGGGTAGAGCAAAACTTACTGAAAACGGTACAACTACCCTACGTAAACCCGTAGCTTACTTAGTTTGCAACCAATCGCCCCCGGTAGATGGCAAACCCAGTTTAATGACCTTTGGTGAAGTAGAAACCCTGTTCCATGAATTCGGTCACGGTTTGCAGCATATGCTAACCAAGGTAGACTACGCCGATGCCTCTGGGATTAATAACGTCGAGTGGGACGCGGTAGAATTGCCCAGTCAGTTTATGGAAAACTGGTGCTATCACTACCCAACTTTAATGGGAATGGCAAAGCACTACGAAACAGGTGTTGCTTTACCAGAGCATTATTACCACAAGCTAGTAGCTGCTAAAAACTACATGAGCGGTAGCGTAATGCTCAGACAAATTCACTTTAGTATGGTGGATATCGAACTACACCACCGTTATCAACCAGGTAGTGGAGAAACTGCTAACGATTTTCGTAGCCGCATTGCTGAAAATACTACTGTTTTGCCACCCCTACCAGAAGATGCGTTTTTATGCGCTTTTGGTCATATTTTTGCAGGCGGCTATGCTGCAGGCTACTACAGCTACAAATGGGCGGAAGTTTTGAGCGCTGATGCTTTTGCTGCTTTTGAAGAAGCAGGGCTAGACTCAGAAGAAGCGATCGCCTCCACCGGAAAACGTTTTGGCGATACAATACTCGCATTAGGCGGAAGTTTGCACCCAATG
>Ga0181466_1000632_pt2 | contig 11598 bp, 11 predicted proteins | sample InSIn4gowninarea_FD_119078 | JGI IMG/M metagenome (GOLD analysis project Ga0181466, IMG submission 119078) | Clean room microbial communities from NASA Spacecraft Assembly Facility at Jet Propulsion Laboratory, Pasadena, California, USA -... ... | reverse complement strand
AGCCGGCACCAGTGGTGTTGTCAACTGCGCATCCAGCGCTCGTATGCAGTGTAACCATGTCGGAGCTGGCCAGATTGACGTTCTCAATGATGTCAATTTCACCCATGTTAGGCCAGTTGTTGGAGTCCGCACCACCGAGCATCCACAGCGAACTCCACGTCCCACATCCTGTTGGCATGTGCTGGATATCGGCCACAAGCAGCATACCCACACTGTAAGACTTACGTCCTGTGATTCGTACACTTGGACGCCCATTGTTGGAGCTAATTACATTGGTATGGTCGACGCCAATATAGATGGAGGACGAATTTGTGAGTACAGACGGTGAGCTGATGGTGTCCGGGACAACGTAGCCAATGAGGCCAGCTTCAGCAGCGGATTGTGCGCTTGCGTAGGAGACGAATCCATTCGTGGGATCGGCACCGGTGAAGAAGTCGAAGGAATTAAAGAAGGCGGTGGGGCTGGCTGTGTAGTCGTCAACGAGGGTATACGTGCATTGCGCAGTGCAGAAGATGAAAGCCATAAGGATGGCGACTGAGTGGGAAAACCTCATTGCTGTTTCGTGTAGAAAGAGTGATGAATGTTCGGTTGGATGAGAACTGAGGAATTGGTTAGCAACTGATTGTTTGTAGAGAGGATGGAATTGTTTTGTGTGTTGGAAAACAGGTGAAAGCTGGATAACAAGGGGGCAATTTTTTCGATAACTGTGAATTTCGGATGAGAAGAGTCCAGCAATGCAAAATACACTGGAGAATATGTTCCGGTAAAAGCCTGGAAATGTGCTTGGTTAGGGAAAAAGACTCAAGTATGTGCAAAGCAAAAAGGGCAACGGTTTCTACACAACAAACTTCTTTAGCAAACTCAGTGATGTCTGCCAGTATTTATATGTACATCCGTTATATTGCTGTGCCATCAGGAAAAGCGGACAATGTTCACTATCTTGTCTTTTCCGCGTGCCAGGCCTAAATTCAATGGAGATATGATGGTTGTTCAAGCTTTAAGGCATTGTGCCCATGAGGTAACATTGTTCTTTGTTTTGAGGTGGAAGTTGTTTGAATGTGAAAACTTTGGAGGGGCATAGCATGGTGAGTGGCTAAAAGAGTATGAATAACGAATATCGTGCGTGTAGGATCATTGTGCAAATGTTGCCAAACTGAGTTTTTGTGCTGCGCAGCTAGAACTTCAGCTATAATGATCAATTCAAAAAACAAGCTTAAGGTTGTAAACACTATGAAGATCGAAAGGTGAATGTAGTTTGTGAAAATCCTTTTGTAATTCAGGAAGGTAAAGCAAAGACAATGTTTTGCGAAACAAAGAACTAACACCCATGCATTTGGAGATTTTTGCTAAAGGACAGTTACCCGTGAAGACAAAGAACCGACAACAGATGTGTCGACCGCGTAAACAATTGACTTCATCTCAACAAGCCAGAGCATGATCAAACCTGACGAAAAACGAAATCTGCCGCATGCCACGTCATCCTTGACTTCCACGTTCACCAGCAGCCCTGGCAGCAGCGATAGCGGCAGCTTTTCCATCCTCAGTCAAGCCGTATTCCTCAGCGATGGCAGCTTGACTTCTCCTCTGACCAGAATTGATGCTACTAAAGCCCAAGCTAGGTGCTCCAGATGCCATGTATCTATTGCCTCTCAACCCACACATTATGCTTTGAAGGGAACTCGTCCTCACGGAATCAGGCCGGGAGGTACTGTTGCTTTTGGCTTCGGAAGGGAGCCGGGAAATAGTGTCAGTTCTAACCTCAGAAGATGGCTTATTGCTACCCTCGGCTTCGAAGTTGGCTGAAGAATGACGCACAACGGTCGCAATGCTTGAGTATGAATTTTCACGCGTTCGGCGCATCGTGTCACCACCATTCATGATCGAGCTGGATGTTGCTATCAGACTGCAGCTACTAGTATGGATTGGAAGTGGAGGTCGAGATCTTGATGGAGAAACTTGAATCTCGTTGGCTTCTACCAAATTCCGAACAAGAGGCGCAAGGGTTTGCGCTGTGCTGTTTAAACCAGGAAGCGATGGCAAATTTGACTTCGAAAAAAACGAATCTGGCATGTCTGGACGCGGTCTGCTGAAAATATCCACGTCACGATCATCGCCAATGTAGAAGGAGAAAGGCCGATAGAGCCGCTGTTGATTTGAAGCCATCCGTGTCGATGGAGGGATTGTTGGTGTGACAGCGTGTGTTTTCCGCGTATCGCTTGCTTGCATTTTGTAATCGTCCCACGAGCTAGGCGGAAATGAGGTCAAAGACGACCTGTGGGACAGCGCACTTGATTCGGAGGAGTCTTGTAGCTCCTTTTTTTCGGTTAGATCATTCTCGAAGATGATTGTTCCATCATGGGCGAAGAAAACATCCGTAAGCTTTGATAGTGTTTCATCTAGATTTGTTCCGTAGCGGCAAGCCATGATTTCAGCCAGGTGTCGAACGGCACCGAAATCTTTGTCTAAGGCAAGGTTCATTTTTTGAGAAACGTCCCTGATCTCGTCTGAGAGCGCGTCTCCGTTGGAGCTAAACGTAGAGTAATTGTCTTCAGACAGAAGGGCATCGGATCGCTTCGTCAATGGACTGAGAGAAGCTTTCGTATCGTGCACACGTCTTTGTGGTCTTTGTGGGCTCGAACGCGGGCTCCGATAACGCATTAAGCCCGGAGAGGTCGTGCCGGTCTCCTGCATTCGCGAATTCGTTAACGACTCGGACAGAAATGGAGGTCGGAGAATCCTTGCTGGAATATATGAGTAGAGCTACATAGATAAGTATTAGCATATGAACGAACTACATCTGTGGCTGAAGTACCTTTTGATGGGTCTGTCTTATTTTCATTGCCCCCAGAAAGACATGAGATCTCTACTCCATTGGGTGGTGTCCAGGGTTGTTCGCTGGCTACAGGAAATGAAGTGATCACTCTGTGCTTGGTGCCATCTGCTTGCTTCTCTACCAGGTCAGCGACGTCTTGCCTGGAACTTGCAAGTGTCAACTTCAGGCGCTTAATTTCTTCCTGGTGATTGTAATCGGCAAAGACCATGCGCTCTGTAGTATCATTCAGCTTAGCTTTTGCCAAGCCCAAATCTTCCGCCATCGAAGCGGTCTTTGCCAGTAGAGAGTCCTTCTCTAATACTAAGTTTCGGTACGCTTCAACTATGTGCATCACCTGACTATTATAGTTAGGCGGCAAACCCTCATGTAAGTTGCTGAGTAGTTTGGTCATGATAACTTGCGCCATCATGAAAACATCCGGACAATATGGTTTCAGCGGCTCCTGCCGAGAAAAAACTTCTTGAGATACCAAGGAGGTCGACGAAGCGCTGTATGGAAGTGCATGGTGGTGAGATAACAAGCTTGTGAATTTAGGTCGTGGGCGTCGGTTCATGGCAGATAGGGTTGATGTTGAAGCTGGAAGATACAAGGGGTTGATATAAACAGAACTGGGAGGAACTGATGAGTTCCGGTGACCCCCCCTCTTTCACCTAATTAGTAGCATTTCGGTCGGAGAGTTCGATGTAAAGAAATGCTGAATCGGATTTATGTTTGTCACTACAGAAGCACGAGATGACTTTGCTCACCCCGTCGAAGGTTCTGGTTTCGGTCGGAGAACGGGGACGAGTTGGGTCAGCGATAGGGCGGCTTGTCGGCGATGCCTGCTGCACATACACTTGAGCAAACCTAGACTATAGCGATATTTCCAGTACCACGAGCATCTATTTTGAGGTCTGATTCCGTGGAGTCTTCGTCGTTATATTGCTGCTGATCTTGCAAGTTGTAAGAACCAGAGTACGCGGCGATGAGTCCCTAAATAGTGCCATTATGTTGCGGTGAAGTTTTCAAATATGTTGGCTTCTCTCGTTAATGAAGAAGGAAGACGCGCTCAAGGTGAAGCAAATCGTAGAGATTGCTATGTTAAAGCCAAATAAAGAACAAACATTTCATGTAGCAGCAAGACGATACTTGCGATTATCATTTTTCAGTACAGATGTCGAACACATGAGCATGCTCCAACAAAGAATTGGTCAAACCCAAGAGGTTGAAACGCCTACCAGGCCGCTGTAGTTGTACATGAGTATCGTGACTTCCTTGCCGTCGCTATGCAGCTCCTTCAAACGCCGTACTGGAGGCAAACTTGAGATCCATGATCACGCTGCCCATACCTCCTTACCAACACCCTCCATCCAAGTACCAAGCTGGTTGACGCTAGCGTCCCATTCCTGTAATCTATGACGCATATTCTCTATTTGCTTTGTGTCCAAGACTTTGGGTTGTACCCAGTTAATGTTTGCAACCTGGGCTACCTGATCGATTGTGCCTCTGAGCAAACCCAAACTCAAAGCCTTCATGATCAGATGTTCGATATCATTTGGCTCAACCTTTGTTTCATCACGAATTGTGCCAAACGTCATCGAACGATCATGCGGTGGACGGCGGAATACTGCCTCTGTCAGAGCCGAGAGAGAAATTTTTTGGTAGAGGAATTGTTTGTGTTCGCTGAGCAACTCATTCTTCGACATATTGCCGACAAGGACGTCGTATGCTCCTAGGTCACCAGCGTTGAATGCGAAGAGGAGATCGCGTAGCCAGGCGTGTGGGGAGTCGATTAAAGAGTCCAGGATGGGATGGAGTAAGAGTTCGCCAAAGTTGTAGATGGTCTCTGAAACGAGAGCTGCAATGCTAAGATCGTACGCGCGAGTTCGCTTCTCTTCTAGTGTCAAGTCGTCCACATTGATGCACGCAAGGTATAATAGAGCGTTTCTGTAGTAAGAGGCGAATTCGTGTTTTGCCTAAAGCTTGTCAGCAAGTTGCCTTGGATTGTACAAGCATGCCTTACTTGATAGTAATCACTGTTAACCTGATAGAAGGCTGCGTGAACCGACGTTTCGACAGAATCAAAAGTATCAAGTATGGTCTCCGATTGTGTTAACGCGCTTTTGGCTTCATCTAGCTCTTGCTTTTGTAGTTGAACCTTTGCCACTGCGACCTTTGCGTACACAAATGCGTCTTGTGACGAAGGCTTGTCTACTTTGTCTGCTAGCTTGGAGAGGAAGGCAAGACGCGATTCAGCATCTGAGAAAATCAGTTGACGTCCGATGAAGATTGGGCTCAACTATTACAGACCTGGACATTGTGTTGCTGCTCTCAAGCCAAGATCAACGAGTTTGAGCTGATTGATTTTCTCCGCGAAGCTGCTAATAAAAGTATTGAATAAAGGGATCATCTGCGCCGAACTCTCTGGATGATTGAAGAACTCCGCGAGGGTCTCGGTGAGTTCGTGCCAGAGCTTCCTCTCCCAATAGTCCTCAAATGTGATGTAATAGTTCTGTAAATCTGCTGGGGCTTCATCGCGTTGATCGGAAAGGAAGTTGGGGATAGCTTCAGGATCCATGGTTGTTTGATGTAAGTTGGAGCAAAGGCGGAGGACGTTGTTTATGTAACAAGATTGAGTGACTTAGAAGACTCCAGAAATCAACAGACCCAGTCGCTGTTATTCAAGTTGATATAATTGTGGTCAAAGTATTGCTTGTTGTAGAATTGGACGTAGTGATGTCAAACTGTCTTGCTGGCTGGACGTTTCCCGATGGCAATTGCACACCTGCGATTCATTTGGCGTGGCCATGACTCTTGTCACCGACCTTCGACTCTACCTCGCTCACAGCTCGAAGTCAGCCAAGGGAGCTCTTTTCATAGCGATTCCAAGTTGCCATTGACTCCTAGGATTGTGGTTTTTAAGGGCCAAACCTTTCGCTGCGGAAGCGCCGATCAACGAAGATGACTCTACATGGACAAAGCCTTCGCTCCGCAAGTGTGCTCGCCCGAACAGCTAGGACAAGCTATGCCCCGAAGTTACAACAACGGAACGTTCACGATATTGCCATCACAAGAACTGGGAAACCAATTATAAGGATATCCGGGGGCCGGTAGGTGGCATCAAACCATGGGCGTCCGAGCTTAAGCTAATGTTATGGTCTCCTAGATCGTCACTCGGAGGTAAGAATCAGACGCAGCTCATGCAACACCATTTCCGCTAATGTCACGAAGGACATACCGCAACGGTATTCGGAGCTACTGGTTTCCTTGGAAGATATATTGTAAACAGATTGGGTACGAAGATAATCCTTGCTACGTAAAGGTCTCATCTCTGATAAAAGACATAAAGCTCGCGCCGGTTGCACTGTCGTGGTACCCTTTCGCGACGAGCCTACAAAGCGTCACTTAAAAGTCTCGGGAGATTTGGGCAGAGTTGTTTTCCTTGTAAGTAATCTACAGCTATGCATGGGGGATATTACCTGACCAAATCTCGACCAGGAATACGATTTACGAAACATTCAATCCATTGAGGAAAGCGTTAGACACTCCGATATCGTCTACAATCTTATTGGACGGGATTATAAGACCAAGTACACACCCAGAAAACTCCCTCCATTCGATGGTTACTGAGAAATGCGACCAGAAACTTTGATTTTGAAGATGTCCATGTTGAAGGTACATCACGTATCGCGGAAGCTGTAGCGAAATACGATGTCGACCGATATGTCCATGTATCCTCCTACAACGCCGACGTCAATTCGCCCTCAGAGTTCTTCCGCACAAAGGTATGGCTCCAAATTCATGCCTACACAGTCCAGCCCCTAACGTTCGACTAGGGCAAAGGTGAAGAGGTAGCACGCTCCATTTTCCCCGAGACTACAATTGTGCGCCCATCGATCATGTACGGGTGGGAAGATAAGCTCTTGAACCGCTTCGCCGGCGAATCTACCATCTGGGCCTCCAACGGTCTACGGGAGAAACTCAATCCCGTCCACGTAAGTCCCCACATCAGTTTCTCCCTCATCATCCAGGAATCCACTCTAAACACCAATAACAATCAGGTCATCGACGTCGGCCACGCCCTCGAACTCATGCTCCAAGACGACAGCACCGCCGGCCAAACCTACGAGCTCTTCGGCCCCTCGCAATACAGCATGCACGAAATCTACGACGTCGCCTGCCGCGAAACCCTACACCGCCGCCCCGTCCTCAACATCCCCAAAATGCTTCGCAAACCCATGTCCGCGCTGCTCGCCCGCATATTCTGGGCCACGCGCACGAACCCAGATCTCATTGAGCGTGAGTTCTTGGATCAGGTCATTGACCCACACGCGAAGACGTTTAAGGATTTGGGCATTGAACCCGTGGAGTTGAAGGCGTGCACGTATGAGTACTTGCAGGGGTATAGGAGTAACGTGTATTACGATTTGCCGGCGATGACGGAGAGAGAGAAGCGGGAGGAGAAGAAGTATTATCACGTCATTGACGACCAGTGATAGGGGCTGTTTTGGGATCGCCGTTTCGGTTCCGATTTTTTTTATCTTTCCGTCCCTGCGATTTGTACATTGTGTCAAAGGACTTCCGTAGAATGTAAAGCACATGTGAAATCCACCTATTTCTCACCCACCTGTACTCGCGTGATTTTAAAGTACGTTAGAAGCCGCCTGTTACTTGCCCATGTGTGCTTCTTTACCACACGAAAGGGCAATCTATAGGTGTGACGGTCTTGGAGGGTTGGCTAATCAGGTTATTGATGGTGGAGGTTAGGAAGGTTTTTTGGGGAAGAGTTGAATGGCGCTTAATCCCTGCTTATGCAGTGTGAAAGGTAAAGGGATGACGAAGAAAGCGGGAGCTCTCGTTGTTGTAGGAAGGGCTGTGATATTCGGGTTGTGGAACTTAGTGGATGCTTTCCCTACGACACTTATATAGATGAGTATCACACCTCCCGACGACACGGAAACGACAATCTTAACACGCAAAATGAAAACAGCATTATTTCCGAGAGTTCCGCTAAGAATACAACACTGACAAGACGACACTGCTTCATCCCATATTCATCTCCATCTCAATTCGTCCCATCTCATCTCATCAATCCACCATTATCGCTTGGTGTTTATACCACAAGCTACATCATACATACACACACCCCTCACATCTTACTCTTAACCTCACCCTTGATCTCCTCGGCCTTCCCCTTCGCCTTCCCAGCAAGCTCGGATGCCTTCCCCTTTGCCTCACCAGCCATCTCCTGGAATGTCTTTCCTCCGGACGAGCTGGAAATCTCGTTTGCTTTTGACTTGACCTCTCCGGCAGCCTGGTTGCCTGTTGACTTTGCGCTTCCGCTAGCTTCGTGAGCTGCTCCCTTTGCTTGCCCGCTTACCTCGGAAGCTTTGCCCTTGGTCTCACCCATCATTTCATTTGCTTTTGACTTGATGTCTCCCATAACGTTGTTTGTTGTTGACTGAGCGCTTCCGCTAGCTTCGTGGGCTGCTCCTTTGGCCTTTCCACTAACCTCAGCAGCTTTTCCTTTAGCCTGGCCCATCATGTCGTTTGCTTTCGATTTGATATCTCCTACCACATCGTTTGTGGTTGATTGGGCATTTCCGCTAGCCTCATGGGCTGCACCTTTCGCTTGGCCGCTAACCTCGGAGGCTTTCCCTTTAGCCTGGCCCATCATCTCGTTGGCTTTCGCCTTGGCATCTCCAGCCATCTCGTTTGCTTTCGATTTCATGTTTCCCATAACCTCGCTTGTTGTTGACTGAGCATTTCCACTAGCCTCATGAGCTGCTCCTTTAGCTTGTCCACTAACTTCAGAAGCTTTGCCCTTGGCCTGGCCCATCATCTCGTTGACCTTTTCCTTGGCATTTCCGGCCATCTCTTCTATTTTTGCCTTCATATTTCCCATGACCTCATTAGTTGATGACTGCGCATCTCCGCTAGCCTCGTGGGCTGCTCCTTTGGCTTTTCCACTAAGCTCGGAAGCCTTTCCCTTGGTCTGACCCATCAACTCAGAAACTTTACCCTTGACCTCTGCACCGTGTACACCTGCTGCATTCCTGGCGACCTCGGTGACGGATTCTGAGAACCGATGTAAAGTGGTTAGAAATTGAAATTAACGTAACGGCAAGGACTTGAGAGTGGAATTCAGAACATACCACCGGTTTCGATTCCCTTGACGGCAGCGTCACTAATAGTGCGGTCTACGGCCTTGAGCGCATCTTTGGCAGTTTCGACAATGGTCTTGCGGGTAATGGGCGAGGTGGAGAAGAGACGGCCCTGGTTGCGCAGGGCAATAGAAGCGGGTTGGCGAAAGAAGGACATTTTGAGTGCGATTGAGGTGTGCTGTTGGCCAAGAATTATGTTGTTGAGCGGCAGAGCTTCAACAGACTAAATGCGACCAGTTAGTATTCTTTCACAGAGACTCAGGTATGCGACCGTCATACATTGTTCTAGATTTTAGTTGATAGAGATTACTTGATTATGGCGTGGGGTGAGGAGCTTGAGTTGATAGCAGCAGATGGCCAGGGTACAGTACTTCATAGCAGCAATTTGCAAAGCTTGGAGCTGTACCTGTGACGTCGGCACGTAGCAAGAACCCCACTTCCAATAAAAGTCACCAAACATCAAAACACACCTAGCGAGCATACTAAAGCTGCTTCTTTACGAATGGAAGAATTGAAAGCAAAAATCACATCGGTCATGCCATCATCCGAAAGAAACCGTTTCCCATGTGCAACAACGTGATTGTTCTAGTGTTTCGGCGACATGACGCCTCTAGTTCTTGGTCCTGGTTCTCTTTTGCAACTCTACCACAACCACGCAGCTCGTGCCTTTGCTGCATGTTTGTTTAGATCCTTCAGCCGCCACATACTCAAGAAGCTCTGGCAATGCCGGGTCTTGGTTGAATTCGTGAATGACTGCGGCATAAAGCGCGACCGTCCTTCGACTTGATGGTCCATAAAGCCGAAATACTTTAAGAGCAAACCATTCGGGGGCATCGACAATACTGTTAGCATTTACCATGACCAATTGACGGACCCGGTCAGCAGCACTATCACGTATGTTCGAGATCCTGCGACACCAATTGCAGGATCCTTCGGGGGTGTAGGCTGTTTTCCAGGAGGAAAAGAATTCTTGGTCCTGCAGACGCACAATTTGAGCGTCATGTCCGCCCTGCAGTCCCTGTGATCGTAACCCGAACGAATTGGATGAAAGGTTCTCGTCTTGACTGACCCCGTGCCGTTCTTCAGACGTCGTGGTGAGACCTCCCTCAGTGTCAATGGGCAATGACGCCTGGTGAAAAGCTATATGCGTAGTTTGGTCGTTCTCGTCGCAATATACTAAGAGCTCCAATGTTAGGGACGGTCTGATTCCTGTCTGTCATCTTTGCTTTTGCTTGCCTGAATTTGCATCTTTCTTATCTGGAAGAACCTTCCGCTCTCCCGTGTTCGAAGCGTTCAAAGCATCAGACAAAACCAAGTCATTTTGTAGATGGCTTTGCGTGCCTCGCGATATCGCTTCCGAGGTTGTTTGTGTTCCCTTATCATGACATTGAGCTCGGCCACTTGCCTGGACACACGATATAAGCTTTATTCAGTTTCATGAACAAACGCCCATATTGATAACGTACCATGTTTATGACCGGCTGATTGTTGCGGGTATTAGGTTGCTTTCGAAGGAGTCGTGAAAGCGAATTAATAATTTTTGTAAAGCTGATTTCGTGTAAATGACTAAGTGAGAAAGGTTTGGTTAGTCGATACAACTGAGCGCCTTTGCTGTCTTTGTTGCCTTATAGCATAGTAAATCGAGTTACGGGTGTGAAGAAGCATTGAGCAGTTACAACAAAAAAACTTTAGTTGAAGAGGAAGGGAGGGCTTGCTAAGTACCTTCCAATTACGTCGATTCTCGCTATTCTCTTTCCCATCTGGCGGGCGTGATAAAGACCTGCTCGTGGTTTCAACTCCACCATCACTAATTCGATAGCACCTCTCAACCGACCTAGAACCTAGCGAACCTATCCCGCCCCAAACCTCCTGTACGCGTCACCATCCCTCATTTCTGTCCAAGCTACAACCTACATCTCAAGACATAGGCTGATGGAGTGACAGTCATTTCTTCTCCCGATGTCGACTATAGCGACTAAAGGTAGCTCCGAGCCGCCAAGCGTTTATTCAGACGGGGGCCGTATTCATCATTGGCATCGTTCCAAGCACACTCGAAGCCATTCCGTAATTCCAAGACGGCACAAACACTCCCGTGACGAGGAGGATCTCTCAGAACATGACTCTCACTTAGGATTTCGGCAGCACCTTCATCCTGCAAAAACACCTGATCACATCACCCGTTTATACAGTCCTGGCTTGCCATTCCATTTAAGCTCTGATCCGAAAGTCGAGTCGTCGTCACGGCGTTCATCTTTACACCGCAAGAAGCCTATGAAGCGTCACACGGAGCATGTAGTCTTCAGTTGCGGGCACCTAGCTCCCACCCCTCGTGGTCCTTCAAGTAGACGAGAACGTTTTGCACGGAAATTCGTGCATAAGAGACGTCCCGTGGCCCAACAGGTCGATAGACGTTGCCCAGACTGCGAAAGCCCAACAAGGAGTCGAAGGAAACTGATGGAGTTGTTTCAGTCGTTCGGAGAATCACCTCGGGAAAGTGTAGAGCTGGCTCGACCGGTGCAAATGACTGCTGTCGACCACGAACATCGCAAGTTCGGCCATCATCACCTGCCGCAGGGAGTAAAGCAAGGTCTAGCTATCCACTTGGATAAAGGACATGATGGG
>Ga0181466_1000779_pt1 | contig 11606 bp, 14 predicted proteins | sample InSIn4gowninarea_FD_119078 | JGI IMG/M metagenome (GOLD analysis project Ga0181466, IMG submission 119078) | Clean room microbial communities from NASA Spacecraft Assembly Facility at Jet Propulsion Laboratory, Pasadena, California, USA -... ... | reverse complement strand
ACAATACATTATTATTTTGATTATCTATAATTTTGGATGGAAACAATGTAATAATAAGGAGGTATACTATGGACTTTCAGCAATCAATAGAATCTATTAACTATTTCGCAGTAATTGTTGCTGCACTATCTGCCTTCTTCATAGGCGGCCTTTGGTATTCGGTGTTATTTGCAAAATCATGGATGAATGAAAATGGTTTTACTGAAGAAGAATTACGTAGCGGGAATATGGGGAAAATTTTTGGTGGATCATTCATCTTATCTTTAATTATATCTTTTGTTCTCGTATTGTTTTTAGGACCAGAGAGAGATGGTATAATTGGTGCAACAGCAGGATTTATGGCAGGCCTATTCTGGGTTGCAACTGCAATGGGGATTACCTATCTTTTTGAACGGAAATCCCTAAAGTTGTTTCTTATTAATGCTGGGTATCATGTTATAACATTCACAGTAATGGGGCTAATTTTAGGGGTTTGGAACTGAAAAATATTAAGGAGCTTTTCACATGAAAGCATCTACTAAAGGTCTGATTGAGAAGTTGAATTTTAAGAAGTACCCTTCAAAATTAATACTGAATAAACCAGAGTATATTAATGATTTTGATGCAGTTGAATATGGTGATTCCATTGCTAAAGAGCAGTAAGATTTAATTTTTGCATTCATTTTTAACCTTGATGGATTTTTCCCCAATAGTAACCTGAAATTTTCTAGAACAGTAAGTTTAAATGATGTGTTTACAGTTGTAGGAATAAAGGCAGCTGCAAAAAAGAAATAGAACTGATGACAGCACGCCCAATATACAAAGAAAAGTATCAAGGACCAAAAAATTCCTTGATACTTTTCGTTTTTTAAACGATTCAATTTTGCGAAATTTATCTGGAATATTTCTTTCTCGTAATTGAACCAGCTACAACAGCCGTGATAATTTGTAAAACACCCGCAATAATCGAGATAAAAATCCCCCAAGCAATAGTGAAAACTAGCACTATCCCACTAATTGGGGCATAAGGAAGATAGTCAAATATGATATGTAAGCTGATGTTTACTATGGCCATGAACAAAAATAAACTAATACTTAGGGCAAATTTCTTATTTCTTTCCCACGTCTTTTTCGTGGAAATAAAGAATTGAATAATAATAGATAGTAAGACAATAAAAATTACCAAAACCGTTAATAAATCATCCAATTTACTTCCCTCCAATCTTAAAACTGTATTGTTATCAATGTATATTCAAGATGTTTAGGAAATGTATGAATCTTTATTAGAAAAATTGGTAGAATCAGGTCAATTATTATGAAGTAAAAAAGACCACAAAGGGCCTTCATTATTACAGTAGTTTATTAGGATGCGAGAGAATGGTTCGTACTAATAGATGCAATTTTTTTATTTTCAATGTTTAAAAGTATTAATGTAACAAAATAAATCATACTTAATCCAAATGGCAAGATCGTATAAACGTAATTCATAAACCCAAAACCGATGATGGACGCAAAAACAATAACCCCTACCGATTGAAAAATAAAAGCTTTACTATTGTATAATGCACTAAAAGGAAGAAAGTGCGCTCCAGTTAGTACAGCAATAAAGAATGGTAACCATTCAATATTTTCCATATATATTAGAATTAGAATTGGTGCAAAGAGTATTTGCATGCCACCTAAAATTCCTGCCAGATTTGACAGAGGGTTGTCCTTTGCAATAAAGTCTATCTTCAATAGATTGGAAACTAATATACCTAATGGAAAAAGCATTCCGATTCCAATGAGGTGAAACAATCCTAATAAATTGATGTGCATATCAATAAAACTTAATAGCCCCATTAGAAACCAAAAAGCAGTTCCTACATAGAACATAGCAATCCCCTTTTTTGTTTGCTTCATTAACTCTAACTTTGCCTCGTTTACATTCATGTATAAACCCCCATATGTTTAGATGAAAAACTAACTTCTAAAAAAGTATACCATAGGCAATTTAAATTAAATGAAATTTTTTAAAAATAGTAAAATACTCATATTAATAATTTTATTGGGTATTAAGTATCGATTGTATGATAAAATATTTCAGATTCAAATTATTTTTTAGAAAATTTTAAAAAACTATTTACAAACCGATACTTAGTGGTTATAATTACCAAGTGAGTGAAAAATTTCTTAAGGAGGTCGAATGAAATGATGGTTATCGTTAAAAATATGTCACTAACAACTACAACTAAATTATTAGTCGCGCATTCGACCAGATCGGAATGGGTCGCTTAAGGATTTTTTTGGATTGAAAGTATACCTTTCTCTCCACCTGTAAAAGAAAAACAATGACTAAAACTCAGGTTTTTCTAATGAAATTAAGCATATCCGTACCGCAGGGAGAAGCGTGCCCTGCGGTATTTTTGTGTCTTTTTGCCGTAGGGAGTGTCTCTCTGCGGTTTTTTTGTGCTTTTTAAGGAGGTGATTTACATGACATTAAATATTTTTCTATTTACAATTACAATTCAAAAACGTGAAGCTTCTTTTGAAGAATTAATTCAAAATGAAAAAGCGAAGAAATTTTATGAAGAAAACAAGCAAAAATTAACTCATTATACTCAATGGTAATTCTGGATTAAAAATTAAGGAAAGGTGGTAATGGATATGATTTATCTAATCCAAGGACGTAGAGGAGTATTGTGGGTGGAGAAAGATACAACCTAGCTTTTAAATTGTAAAAGCAATGTTAATAGAAAAGTCCACCTAGAAATTTTGTAACATCTAGGTGGACTTTTTCTTTAAGACCTATAGATAATCTCTACGAAGTTCTTCAGGAGAACGTGGCGAAATATATCCTGGTGCAACATCAAAAACTGTTTTTGCACCGTATTGTTTTTCTTTATTTAAACGATACGCTGCACGTGCGTATGCTACTAATACACTGGCAGTGAATTCTGGATTACTATCGAGATTAAGAGAGAACTCATAAAGTTGCTTATTATTTTCTCCTGTATTTCCACTGCGAATGACAAATCCACCGTGTGGTGATTTAGAGTGATCACGAGCTAGTTCTTCTTCAGAAATAAAATGTACATCTGTATCATAGTCTGCAAAATAATTAGGCATTGTTTTAATTTCTTGCTCAATTGCTGCTTTGTCTGTTCCTTCTTCGGCAACAACATAGCAGACTCGAGTATGTTTATCTGCAGTAGATAATTCTGGATTCTCCCCATTACGCACCCGTTCAATTGCATTGTCTGAAGGGATTGTGTATTGGACGCCATTTTTAACTCCTTGGATTCTTCTTACCGCATCAGAGTGTCCTTGGCTTAATCCTTTCCCCCAGAATGTATAATTTGTACCATTTGGTAAAATAGCATCTGCCAAGACACGGTTGATGGAGAATAAGCCCGGATCCCACCCTACAGAAATAATTGCAGTTTTACTATGTTTAGTAGCTGCTGCGTTGACAGTTTCATAGAACGCAGGAATTTTAGCGTGGGTATCAAAACTATCCACAGTATTGAACATACTTGCAAAATGGGGTGTTTGTTCTGGTAAATCCGTTGCAGAACCACCACATAGTAACATCACATCAATTTTGTCCACATAATCACTTGCCTTTGAAATATGTACAGCTTTTACAGATGAGTCACCAAGATTTAGTGCCTCTGGATCTCTTCTACTGAAGATTGCTACAAGTTCTAAATCATCTGTTTGTTTAATGGCTTCCACTGCGCCTTTTCCAAGGTTACCATATCCAACAATACCAATCTTAATCGTATTACTCATATACCTATCTCCTTATCGCTTATTTAAGATACCAGTCACTCTTTCAGGTGAATAATAAAGAGAATGGTTAACTGATTCCTTAGAAGAAATTAGATTTATTATTAAAATTATATAACAAGAAATAATTGATAAGAAACAGATTGCTTAAAAAATTTGAAAAAGTCCTATCGTTGTTGTCAATGATTATTTTATACCTTAGTTTTCTACTCAACTGAGTAACTTTTATTAACTAATACGACTAAAGTTGTAGAAAAAGTTCCAGCTTTTTGATGAAGAAAGCGAAGTCATTCCTTTGTAAGATGAATACATAGCAACGTTTAGAAAGGGAGCGATATTCATGAAAAACAAAGTGGTAATGATTACTGGAGCATCTCGTGGGTTAGGAAAATCATTGGCATTAGCCTTTGCAAAAAATGGTGCAAAGCTTGCAATATGCTCGAGAGGATATGAAGAATTAAGGAAAGTGGAAGAAGAAGTTCAGGCAATTGGTGCACCAGTCCTAGCAGTCTCTGCAGACGTCTCTATACCAAGAGATGTTGAGAGGTTTGTAGCTGCAACGGAAGAATTCTATGGTCGAATTGATGTTTTAATAAACAATGCATCCATTTTAGGGCCTAGTCCGATGCCACTTTTACTGGATTATCCAGAGGAAGATTACATCGAAGTATTACGAGTCAATGCAGTAAGTCCGTTTTTAGTCACAAGAAGAATTATTCCTGGTATGCTGCAAAGAAAAGAAGGATCGATTATTAATATTACATCAGAAGCAGGGAATGTTGGTTATGCAGGTTGGGGAGCTTACGGTATATCCAAGTTTGCTGTCGAAGGATTGACTGAAACGTGGGCAGATGAGATTAAGGAAACAAATGTAAGAATAAATATGGTTGACCCGGGTGAAATGGATACCGAAATGCATGCGCTTGCAGTTCCTGATTGTGATTATCCGCTTGCTAACCCGGATGACCTTGTGGAAGTTTTTCTCTACTTAGCAAGTGACAGGTCAAAGAACATCAATGGTCAGCGCTTTGAAGCTCAGGCCTTTAAAGAGGTGGAATAGTATATGGCGATAGCGTCAATTGATTTTCACTTACCAGATAGCTTAAATGCAACTGAACCACCGGAAAGAAGGGGGATTCGTCGAGATCAAGTCCGAATGATGGTCCTAAATAAATCTACCATGCAACAAACCCATGACTGTTTTTATAATCTAGAAGCGTATTTACAACCTGGAGATTTAATTGTATTGAATAGCAGTCGTACTGTTCCAGCGGTATTAAAAGCAAAACGTAAACATAATAACAATTTGGAAGAACCGTGTGAGATTCGTCTAGCAAGAATGATTACAGAGGACACTTGGGGTGTATTAATTCGAGTGAATAAAGTAAAGGTCGGAGATGAGTTTATCTTTGAAAAAAATCTTAGAGCACAAGTAATAGCCCAGGATGAAAATAGCCCAATAAAAACGATTCAATTTTCTCAAAAAGGGGCAGCACTTCTGGACTGTATTTATAGTTTGGGTGAGCCAATTCGGTATGAATATATTGCGAAAGATTGGGCCTTGGATTACTACCAAACAGTGTATGCAAATAGTCCCGGCTCTGTTGAAATGCCTTCAGCAGGAAGAGCATTCAGCTGGGAACTACTATTCAATCTCCAACAAAAAGGAATAAAAATTGCTTTTATTCAACTACACACAGGACTCAGTTATTTACTAGATGACAAATGGGATCATTCGCCAGAGAAACACCCTGAGAAATATATTATTTCTCCTGAGACAATGAAGCAGATTCAGGAGACAAAAGTATCACATGGTCGGGTAATAGCTGTTGGAACTACAGTAGTTCGTGCACTGGAAACAGCGGCGATAAGTGGAGTGCTTTCTGGTTGGACAGATTTATATATAAAGAAGGACTTTCAACGAAACATGGTGGACGGGATTATTACAGGACTACACGAACCAAAAGCAAGCCATTTGGAACTACTATCATCCTTTATTCAGGAGGATGTATTACTAGAAGCATATTATAACGCCATGGAGAAAGGTTATCTCTGGCATGAGTTTGGTGATATGAATTTAATCATTTAGTGGAAAGGATGTGTATATCAGTACACATCCTCTAGTTTTAAGGAGGACAATTTAATGCAAATTCACCATTATGCAATGGAAGTTCGAAATTTAGAGAAGTCAAAACAATTTTATAAAGAAATTTTACACTTCCAAGAAGAAACATCCATACAGTTCTTAGGGGAAAACATCATCTTTCTGACATTAGGTGGAATTAGACTAGAACTAATAGAAAGTAGAGATCTACAGTACCAACATGATCGGATGCATCTATGTTTTCAAGTCAAGAATTTAAAAGATACAATTAACGATTTAGCAATAAAGCAAATGAGGATTATTGAAGGACCTTATCACCTTGAGAATGGCTGGAAAATTGTATTTTTCGAAGGACCAGATGGAGAGGTTCTGGAATTTTTAGAAAGTGAAAAGTAACAGTTTCATACTTCCTATGAATCTACTTTCATTTATTTTTTCAGAAAATGATATAATAATGTAAATGTTTTAGTGAGGAGGGGAAGAGATGGCAGATAGTATAAGACAGAACGAAGCTACGATCTTGAAGGAAATTGCTGAATTACTTAATGAAGGTACGGAGGAGAAACAGATTCTTGCAGGTGTGCTAAAAAAACTACTTCATGTCACGGGGTTTCAAATCGGCTGGATATTTCTAATTGATGAACATGGTAGGCACGAATTTGCTGCTGGTGAATCACTTCCCCCTGCTCTAACGGCTAATCATTGTACTAGAATGAAAGAAAACAATTGCTGGTGTGTTAATCGTTATGTAAATGGGAAATTACAAAAAGCGACGAATATTATCCAATGCCACCGTATTGAATCTGCACTCCGAGATAAAAGTGGTGATAATCGAGGACTAACTCATCATGCGACCGTTCCTTTACGAGCTGGAGATGAGAAATTTGGATTGCTTAATGTAGGTTCTCCCTATAAAACTCATTTTCAAAAAGAGGAGTTAGTATTGCTAGAATCTATTGCATATCAAATTGGAACAGCATTAAAGCGGATAAAATTAACACAAAAAGAACAAGAAATTGCCCTAATTGCAGAGAGGAACCGTTTGGCAAGAGATTTGCATGATTCCGTTAGCCAGCTTTTATTTTCGTTAAGGTTAACAGCTCGAGCAGGGGTGGAAATGTCGGATAATCAAGAGGTAAAAGAGACCTTTACATATATTCAGGAACTATCCAAAGAAGCACTTGGTGAAATGCGAGCATTAATCCACCAACTTCGACCACAGGGGTTAGAGAATGGAATCATTAGTGCTCTATCTGATTATGCCAAAATACTTGGTTTAACGTTACATGCAAAGATTACAGGTGTTATTCACTTTCCACAAAGAATAGAAGAGGCATTATGGCGAATTGGGCAAGAAGCATTAGCTAATTGTAAAAAACATGCCCAAATAACGGATGTTTACCTTGCTATACATGTTGAGCATCCCAATGTTCATATGAAAATCTATGATGATGGCTGTGGTTTTTTATATGATGGTAGTCAAGAACTTCTTTCACTCGGAATCAAAAATATGGAGTATCGTACAAAAGAATTAAACGGCACTTTTGAATTGCAAACAGCTCCAGGAAAAGGAACAGCTATTCATATAACGATACCGTTAAGGGGGATGTGACATGATTCGTGTATTAGTTGCAGATGATCATCACGTTGTACGACGTGGGCTTGTTTTTTTCTTAAAAACGCAAAAAGATATCGATATTATTGGGGAGGCTTCTAATGGTAAGGAAGTAATCGCTTTGTCAGAAAAGCTAAAACCCGATATTATTTTAATGGATATCATGATGCCTGTAATAAATGGCATTGAGGCTACTAGAATTATTACGACCAATCAACCAGATGTAAAAATTTTAATTCTAACTAGCTTTTCTGATCAGGATCATGTCCTTCCAGCCTTAGAAGCAGGTGCATCTGGATACCAGCTCAAAGATATTCAACCAGATGATCTTGTTCGTGCCATTCATGATTTAATGATAGGTCAAAAACAACTTCATCCAAAAGCAACCTCACATGTACTGGCAAATCTTTCTGGGGATAAAAACCGTCCCCTTCAAAATTTGCAATCGTTAACGAAACGGGAATTAGAAGTGCTAAAAGAAATAGCTAAAGGGAAAAGCAATAAGGAGATTGCTACAACTCTTTATATTACAGAAAAAACTGTGAAAACTCATGTAACCAATATATTATCTAAATTAGAGCTTGCAGATCGAACACAGGCAGCTTTATTTGCAGTAAAGAATTATCTTGTTGACTAACGTCATCTCACTTTCCTTGAATTCCTTCTAATATCTTGTTTAGAATTGAATGTAGAACAGGAGAGGTGACAAACATGAATACAGTAATAGATACAATACTCGCTCATCGATCGGTTAGAAAGTTTGAGGATCGAACATTATCACAGGAACAAATTGAGACAATTGTAAGGAGTGCACAAGCTGCTTCGACGTCGAGTTTTGTTCAAGCTTATTCCATCATTGGGGTGACGGATCAGAAGAAAAAAGAACAATTAGCAGAAGTTGCTTTTAACCAAGATTATGTTGTAAATAATGGTCACTTATTTGTATTTTGTGCAGACTTATATCGTAATGAAATCATCGGTGAGATGGAAAGCGTGGACGTGCTTCCTTCAATCGAATCAACGGAGAAGTTCATGGTGGCAACGATTGATGCTGCTTTAGCGGCTCAGAATGCAAGTATTGCTGCAGAATCCATGGGGCTTGGAATTTGTTATATAGGTGGTATACGTAATGATCTGACAAAGGTATCAGAGATTTTAGGTACTCCAAACCGAGTTATCCCTCTGTTTGGGCTTGTGGTCGGATACCCAGCAAAGATCAATGACAAGAAGCCACGAATACCATTAGAACATATTTACCATGAGAACGAATATAATAGCAAGCAAGAATCAAACGTACAGGAACTTCAATCGTATAATGAAGTTATTCAAAAGTATTATTTAGAAAGAACTAATGGAAAAAGGTCAGATACTTGGACCAGTCAGATAGCGAAGATGTTAGAAAAACAGAGCCGTATGTATATGAAGGGCTTTGTTGAAGAAAAAGGTATGAATAAGCGGTAAGGGTAATGATCACCTGTGGAGTGGAGAGCATTAATAAGCTAAGATGTGTAAAGGAGCTTAATAAACAAGCTCCTTTTCTAATTAACTCGTTGTACATGTCTTTATAGAACATGTATAAACGGTGTCACCAAATGAGCGGATGTCGTCTAGATAATTATATCCTTCTGATGACCCATAACGATTGAACATTCTTACAGCTACAAGATTTTCTTCTGGAATGACGAGCAGAGCAACATTGGTATAGCCTAGTAATTGATAGGAACCTTTTGGTACCTTATCACCTATTTGGTTAAAGGAATGGTTCGTGTCTTTTACAAACCATAGAAACCCATTCTTTTGCATAGGAAGTTTCCGGTTAGGAGTTTGAATGGAGGTTGCCATGCGAATGATTTCTTTAGGGACAAGTTGCTTTCCTCCCCAATCTCCCTCTTTAAGATGAAGGTAGCCCCATAAAGCAAGTTCCTGTGCAGATACATACATATTCATTCCAGAACCATCTACAATATCTGTCTCGGTCCAGAAGCGGTTGTTAGCATCGCGAATGGTGCTAGTAATTTTTGAATGAGGCTTACTCATCTTAAGCCACTCTGTTGAATGAAAGTCTAAGGGCTCGATTACCTGCTCGTGTATAATTTCTGCCACCGTTTTTCCAGTAGTTTTTTTAATAACACTTGTCAGTAAGTCAATACTTGGACCTCGATATGCCCATGATATACTGGGTATATATTCACTTATCAACTTACCATCAACTATATTTAATCCATGTGTGTGAGTTAGTAAATGACGTATCGTAACACCCTCATATGCGGGTAAATGAGGATCTTGTACAAATTTACGGATTGGGTCGTCAATGGAAAAGTAACCATTGTAAATAGCGTAGGCAGCAGCAAACCCGATATAAGCCTTTCTTACAGATGCAACATGAAATTGTGAGTCCTTTTGAATAGTACGAGCATTTGTACCGTTTGAATGTTTACCAATATATGATTCTGTTACGATTTTATCATTATGTATTATAAAAAGCGCAGCACCACTAGCACCTAACTTTTCGGCGCTTTCTTTTACATGATTCTCTACATCATCGAATAAGTTTGTGTATTCTTTTTGCAGTAGCAAGTATTATTACTCCCTTTATAAATTATTCTAGTTTGTTCCCTCAGATAAGAAATAGCTAGTCTATTTCCTTTGTACTAATCCAAATCCAACACCTGTAGGATCAATTAAATAAGCAAGATAAAATGAGTCAAATTCCATCTTATCCCTAACAACTGCAGCCCCGTTGTCTACTGCTTTTTTTATTGAATCATCTATAGAGTCTACCTCAATTTGAATACGAGTACCATGAGGATAATCGGTTGGACCTTTACTTATTCCACCATCTATACCGACATCCTTCCCTTTTGTATTCACTGCCCAATAATTCCATTGTGGATCGGCAACTTTCCAATCAAATACATTCGAAAAAAATTCAACTGCTTTTTCTGGATCTTGGCTACTTATTTCAAACCCAACAACTTTTCCCATGATGGATTCCTTCTTTCTTTAAATTTTATAAACCTCATTTGTTATTTAAATGTTAACATAATATTCTGATATGTATAACATCAAATTTATTATCTTAGTGCGATGCGAGAATGGAAGAACTTTAACACCATTTGTTTAAAAGTTCGATAATAGGTATGATATTTAATATAATCAATCATTAATAAATATAGTTATCCCGTACTTGAATACTAGTGTCCAAAATTCTGAATTACATGTTTGAAGTTATTACTATTTTGTGTAAAGCGGGGAATGGAATTGAAAAAGTTTAAGAAAGTTTATCTAGAGATTACGAGTGTATGTAATCTTGCTTGTACGTTTTGTCCACCAACGCTCAGACCGAAGCAATTCATTTCATTGGAGGACTATTCGAAGCGGTTGGATGAAATTAAACCACATACAGATTATGTTTATTTACATGTAAAAGGAGAGCCACTGCTTCATCCGAAGATAGGAGATTTATTAGATATTAGTCATGAAAAAGGATTTAAAGTACATGTTACTACGAATGGAACATTAATCAAGAAGAAGAAAGAACAATTAATAAATAAGCCCGCATTAAGACAATTAAATTTCTCACTCCATAGCTTTGATGGTAATCCTGCTCTTCGAAATAGAGATAAGGAAGCCTATGTGAGAACAATTCTCTCGTTTATAAAAGAAGCACGGAGTCATTCGGATGATGTCATTGTCTCTTTACGATTATGGAACTTAACCCAAGATAATAAGACTAATGTAGAGAGGCAACGAAACAGAGAATTACTAGCAATTATTGAGGATGAATTTAATTTAGATTACAGAATTGAAGAGAAGGTTCAGCCAGGTGGCGGTATTAAAATTGCAGACCGTGTCTACATTAATCAAGATTATGAGTTTACATGGCCATCTTTAGACGAAGAGGAAGATGATGGCAGGGGATTTTGTTATGGTTTGCGAAACCAAGCAGGTATTCTCGCGGATGGAACCGTTATTCCTTGTTGTTTAGACGGGGAAGGGGTAATTGACCTTGGAAATATAAATAACGATTCATTTTCTAATATTATCGAGATGGACCGAGACAGATATTGTAGATGGTTCTGGAATGAATATGTATGTATCTGCACAGGAACTTGCTTTATGGGGCTACCTTCATCT
>Ga0181466_1000777_pt1 | contig 11612 bp, 10 predicted proteins | sample InSIn4gowninarea_FD_119078 | JGI IMG/M metagenome (GOLD analysis project Ga0181466, IMG submission 119078) | Clean room microbial communities from NASA Spacecraft Assembly Facility at Jet Propulsion Laboratory, Pasadena, California, USA -... ... | reverse complement strand
CAGTCTGCTTGTGGCGGCAATATTCTTACATGCCTGCTCAGGAAATAACAACGCCACCAATGAATCTGCTACCAACGACAGTACTACTACTGCTGCAAATGCCTCTGCTTCGGGCAATGCTTCGCTGCAGCAAGTCTGGCAGACCGATACAGTACTTACTACGGTGGAATCTGCTTTGTACGATGCTGCTAATAATATTATTTACACCAGTAATATAGAAGGGGATGCGTCTAAAAAAGATGGCAAAGGCTCTATTGGCAAAGTAAAGCCGGATGGTACTATTGAAGCAGCCAGATGGGCGACCGGGCTGAATGCGCCTAAAGGGATGGCATTGCTGGATGGTAAATTGTATGTTGCCGATGTGGACGAACTGGTAGCCATCAACCAAAATGATGGTAAAATAGCAGCACACTATCCGGTAAAAGGTGCCGTTTTTCTCAATGATGTGGCTACAGATGGCAGTAAGATTTACGTGTCTGATACCAGGACAGGTAATGTGTACATGCTGGACAATGGCAAGGTAAGTACCATAGCAACAGGCAGAGATGGTGCTAACGGATTGGCTTGCGATAAAAGCGGGCAATTATACATACTGGATGGCAAAGGTTTGAGTAAGTACAACACAGCCAACAAGCAAAATGAGTTCATTAACCAGGTAGTAACCGGGGGTGATGGTTTGGTGATTCTTGATGACAGCACTTACTTGGCCAGCCGCTGGCAGGGCGAAATTTATCTGATTAAAAATGGTCGGGAACAAAAGCTGCTGGATACCAAAGCCGATTCGTCCAACACAGCCGATATTGATTATATTCCTGCTGAAAAAACAGTATTAGTACCTACGTTTCTTAAGAATAAAGTTGTGGCTTATAAGCTTGCTTATTAATAAAGTTGTGGGGCATTTTTTATTCCGGGAGCTATTCAGCATTTTATTTTTTCAAAACAAAATAGGTTGCAGCCTCTTATAGTCTGGCAGGTTATAAGAGGCATTCCTGTAATTAATAGCTTCATCATTATTGTAGATATTGGTATGATTAACGTGAGGGCTTCGCCCCTCTCCGCGGGTAAAAACTACGGTGCAATAAAGTTCGTTGCTTATAAATGCTAAACAGCTTATTGATAATCCTACTTATACAGTAATATGAAACAGGAAAAGTGGTTTGACAGGACCTTCAATTTTTCATCCGATCAAAATATATTTCCGTCCATCATAGAACGGCTTGCCGGCACGCCTGCACGGCTGGAAGAAAAGTTTTTATCAATACCCGAAAACATCACCACCATACGCGTTGATAATACCTGGACGATTAAGGAAAATATTGGTCATTTAACCGATCTTGAACCATTGTGGCAAGGCAGGCTCCTGGATATTTTGAATGGCGAAAAAGAACTCCGGCCAACCGACCTGCAAAACAGAAAAACAACAGAAGCGGCTCACAATGCAGTACCAATAACAACATTGTTAAACAACTTCAGGCAAATACGAAAGCAAACGGTTGAGCTATTGCAAGATCTAACTGAAGAACAAATATTCTTGTCTGCATTGCACCCGCGATTGAAAACGCCCATGCGCACCATGGATTTATTTTTGTTTGTAGCCGAACACGATGATCATCATCTGGCGAGAATAACCGAATTGGTGAAATGGATAAAAAATGAAGAGAATGTTAACCCGTTTTAAATGGGTTTAATTGCTGATTAAAGTATGAAAGCAGTTAGTGAATGAATTAGTGGATTGGTGGAAAAAATAGCTGTATTTAGCAAATTAATTATTGAATATAAGCAGCACTAAAACAATATTGATCCCGATTTTGGTAGCTTCCGTATAAAAAAAGAGTACAAATTACAGTGCAAAAACGCTGTTGTAAAAGCAGCTTTAGGATTAATTTTTGCAACCACACCCCTTATTATTTTATTATTGCTTTTGATACGCCTTGAAGTAAGGGATTGCCTATGAAATTAAACCTGCCAGATAGCGCATTCCGAAGAACTCCGCGCGAGCCAGCTACTGCTCCTACTTACTGGCTCACACGTTTTATTATTCTTCGCTTACTGGGGCTTATTTACGCTGTTGCTTTTCTTGTTGCAATCAACCAAATTGTTCCGCTCATTGGCGCTGATGGATTACTTCCTGTACATATGTTTTTACAACAGGTGCGGGACTCAGTAGGATCTACCGCCGCTGGCTTCCGCGCACTGCCATCTATCTTTTGGTTCGGACATTCAGACGGAACGCTTTTAACTGCTGCATGGATTGGCTTTCTGCTTTCTTTAGTAGTAATGGCAGGCTATGCCAATGCATTATTAATGACTGTTCTCTGGTTCCTCTATATGTCCTTTGTTCATGTAGGACAAGACTGGTATGGATACGGCTGGGAGATTCAACTTACCGAAACTGGTTTTCTCGCCATCTTTCTTTGTCCGCTGCTCGATGCCCGTCCGTTTCCCAAACGCGAGCCGCCAGTGCCCATTATCATTTTATTCCGATGGCTCATCTTCCGTATTATGCTTGGGGCAGGACTAATCAAGCTACGTGGAGATGTCATCTGGCGTAATGCTACAGCGCTGTACTATCATTTTGAAACACAGCCTATCCCCGGTCCATTAAGCCGCTGGTTCCATTTCCTGCCACATACTGTGCTAAAAATTGGGGTTTGGTTCAACTGGCTGGCGGAGGTGGCGGCACCTTTTTTCGTATTCTGGCCACGGCTGGCGCGTCATATTGCGGGCGTGGTGATTGTACTGTTTCAGATTAATATCATCCTAAGTGGCAACCTTTCTTTTTTAAACTGGCTAACGATTGTTCCGGCGCTGGCTTGTTTTGATGATGGATTCCTGGCAAAGGTACTTCCCCGCACATTGGTGCGTAAGGCAGAAGTTGCTGCGGAGCACGCCGAAGAATCCCGCGCCATGCACACTACTGCCTGGGCGGTAGTGGTGGTTATCGTATTCCTTAGCGTAGCGCCGGTCATTAATATGCTAAGTACACAGCAAATCATGAATACTTCATTTGACCCGCTGGATCTTGTAAATACTTATGGTGCATTTGGAACGGTGGGACAGGAACGCTATAATGTAGTATTTGAAGGAACAACAGACAACGACTCTACCGATAATGCCCATTGGAAACCCTATATTTATAAAGGTTTGCCCGTGTTATTGGATAAACGTCCGCCGCAAGTAGCGCCGTACCAGTTAAGATTAGATTGGCAAATGTGGTTTGCAGCTATGGCTACCCCCGATGTATATCCCTGGACGTATAACCTGGTGTGGAAGTTACTGCACAATAATGCCGATGTAGTTAGTTTATTTGCCAATAATCCCTTTCCTGATAAGCCGCCCCGTTATGTAAGAGCAGTGTTGTATCGTTACCAATTTGCAAAGCCAGGTAATCCGCAAGGGCTATGGTGGACGCGCGAACGGCTTGGGCTGTGGATGCCGGTATTGTCTGTTAATAATCAGCAGTTGGGTGATTATTTGAAATATCAGGGTTGGGTGAAGTGAATGGAATAGGAAAAAGGTGAATAATTTTTATTTTGAGGTACGTTGTGGTAACACTGTAAAGAACCTGGATTAATATTAATTGTTTGCAAGCTTGTCAACCTTTTCTTGTGTCACCTTAGAATTAGCAGTAGCTTCTTTATATCGTAAGATAATCTACAAGCCGTTGCAATCCTGTCGTGCCAACCGAAGCAGGCTAATAATCACTTCTCTGGATGTTCTCTTTATCAACATATCTCTTTTATTTACTTGTAAAATAAAGTGAATTGTGTCCTACCTGACCTAATTTGAAGAGTATTTTTGCAAGCAACCTTTTTTATTCTGCGATTTAAATGAATACACAGCAAAGAAATCTGTATCAAATAGGTATCACGTCTCTTAAACTCGGATGTATTGGTTTCGGTGGCATTGCCGGTATGGTAAGCCTGATAGAAAGCGAACTGGTTTCAAAAAAACAATGGATAACAAGAGAACATTACTTAGATGTTGTTGGAGCTGCTAACATTATACCCGGCCCAAACTCTGTTGAAATTGTTATGCATTGCGCCAAAGAAAAAGGAGGAAGAGCAGGATTGATTGTTGGAGGCATCCTATACATCTTACCTGCTATGCTTGTTTGCTTATTCTATGCTTATTTATATACCAAATTTGGTCATCTTCCCACAGTAGAGCCTTTTTTATACGGAATAAGACCAGCTACTACAGCAATTATTGTTGCGGCAGTTCTCAGGCTATCAAAAGGGTTGTTTAAACAGATAGAATTCATTGTGATTTCTTTGCTTGTTTTGATCGGAGCATTATGCGGTTTAAATGAGGTTGCGCTTTTGTTTGGTGCTGGTATTGCAGGCACACTGTATTTAAACAGAAATAAGTTAATGTCAGTGTTTCCATTGACATTACTATTTATTGATAATTCATCAGCCAAACTCTTTTTTCTTTTTTTTAAGATAGGAGCTATCTTATATGGAAGTGGTTATGTATTGTTTGCCTATATGGATGATGCGCTGGTACAGCACAATCACTGGCTTACAAAGCAACAACTTACGGATGCTATATCCGTCGGGCAAATTACACCCGGACCAATTCTATCAAGTGCAACTTTTGCTGGTTATCTTGTTGGTGGCATTTGGGGAGGAATCCTTTCAACAATCGCTATTTTTCTTCCTTCCTTTTTCATCTCTTTGTTTTTATACAGGCTGCTTAATTTTATTAATCAGCATATATTACTGCGCAGCTTTTTAAACATTGTAAATGCTGCTTCCATTGCTTTAATTGCTGCTGTTGCTATTCAAATGGTATCCCAGTTTTTTAAAGAGTGGCAATCTGATGTAATTTTAATACTATCGCTGTTAGTTGTTTTATTTACCAGAATAAATACGGTATGGCTTATCATATTGGGAAGTTGTGCGGGGTACTTCTTGCTGATGTTGTAAATTTTATCTTATACAAACTAATGTTTAACCAATGAATGAAAAAAAGAAAATAGTTATTATAGGCGGCGGTTTAAGTGGTTTAACGCTTGCCTATTTATTATCGAAAGAAGACTACGATATAACTGTTTTAGAAGCTTCAGAAAGATTGGGCGGAAGGATACAAACCGTTCACGGACAACTTGAAACACCATTAGAATTGGGTGCAACATGGTTTTCAGATATGCATCCCAATCTGCTGATGTTGATTGATGAACTGGGACTGAAAAAATTCCCACAATACACAAAAGGGCTTACCGTTTTCCAAACAAAATCATTTGAGCCACCGCAAACATTTTTTATTCCGGAAGCCGAAAATCCATCTTACAGGCTTGTAGGCGGCACTCAAACATTAATTGATGCGTTAGCTGCAAAACTTCCAAAGGAAACAGTGCAACCCAATACTAAAGTTATTGCCATTAAAGAAGCCGGCGATGGGCTGTTGGTTGAAACAGCCAATGGCAAAAAGCTGAATGCTGATTATGTGGCTGTATGCATTCCGCCGCAATTAGCTGCCGTGAATATTGAGTTTGTGCCTGCTTTAAAAAATTCTTTGGTTGATTTGCTTCCTGTAGTTCAAACATGGATGGTTGGCGCTTTAAAATTTGTAGTAGAATATGATGAACCTTTTTGGAGGAATGACGGATATTCGGGCATGTTGTATAGCCATGCAGATATTGTGGTTGAAATGTATGACCATACCAATTTTGAAGAAACTAAATTTGGTTTTACCGGTTTTTTGAATGGCAGCACTGCTTCCTATACTCAGCAGGTTCGGAAAGAATTGGTGTTGAAACATTTAAACATTTTGTTTGGCAGGAAGGCTTTACAACCAACTGCATATTTTGATAAAGTGTGGACAAATGAATTTCTTGCATCAGGCACTTCCATAGCAAACCGTCCTCATGAAAATAACGGTCATCCATTATTACAAGAGCCTTATATGAACGAAAAATTATTTTTTGCTAACACAGAAACGGCTGCTGAATTTCCGGGATATATGGAAGGCGCTGTAAATGCAGCGATAAGAGTTGGTAACCGAATTAATAAATAATACTTCAACTTTTAAAGAAAAGTTAGTATTCAATAAAAAATAATGGATTATCAATCTTATTTGAAGCTATTTGAGAACATCATTAATAGTCAAACACCCGAACTCCCTTACACGGATTCCAAGTATTTAACGTACGTTAAACTGAACTATACAAGAATGGACCGGTGGCAGAAAACATTGCGGTTAAATGAAGATTTGGTAAACCAGAGGTGAAGCGAATCAACAATTATCAGGAATGGATTATTATTGTTGAGCCCTGGTGTGCGATGCAGCGCCAATACTCCCTTTCTTGGTGAAATTGGCTGAGCAAAATTCTATCATTCAATACCACTTGCAATTACGTGACCAGCCTCCTTTTTGATAAATGCTTATCTAACAAATAATACGAAGAGTATCCCAAAACTAATTGTACGTAATAAAGCTGGGGATGACTTTTTTACATACGGACCTCGCCCAAAAGCTGCTCAACAATTAGTAAACGGACTTAAAGCATCTAACGTTGATTATGATAGGTTGAACACACAATTGTAAAACTGGTATAATAACGATAAAGGCATTGAACTGCAAAGAGAATTGCTGGAATTATTTCATGATGCCGCTTAAAAATAACTGCCGCTAAACCTTATATGAAGATTCAAATGTAACTATTCCTTTTGGGCATTTTAAGGTTACCTGTAACTTTTTATCATCACTTGTTGCAATTTTAGTTGCAGTAAATCTTCCATTGAAACCTATTGCATTCATTAACGTACTTAGCTCGTCTGCCTTTGGATGAAATGCTTCAATGCTTATAAGTGTTACATCCGAAGGTGGCAGCATTTGAGCGGGGTGCACCTCACACTGCCATTGAATAATAGTAGGCGTAATTCCTTTTAATGGCATTTGCCCGTCTTCCGGAATTGCAATTTGCCATTGATAAATTCCACGTTGCAGAGATTCAATTTTTCCATGTTGCAATTTTGAATTACTTACGGCTTGTTGAATGTCGTTTGTTCTAACAACCCATGTCAACAATCCTGGCTTGCTATCAGGCTGCAAATTGTCCATACCAAACCAGCGGGGTCTTTGCGGTTTTGGCAAGTCAGGATTAATAGCAATAACTTCCAGGTAAGTTGAGTTACCTAGGTTGATGAGTTTGTTGTGCGTTCCCATTGTTAGGTGCTCTCCGCCTTGCTCTGGTCGAACTCCAAGTCGTTCATGAATGAAATTAACTCCATCTTCAAGAAAGTAAGAACCAAAAATTAAATGGTCAAATGTTGTTTTAAGTTCATCTTGTTTCAAATCGCTTGTTGAAATTGAAATATAAAATGATTGTTGTGGTAAAAAATTGCACAGAACGTTGCAGTATTGGCGATGAGGCGGCACTTCATGCAGGTCCTTTAGCTTTGATATGAATAAAAATAATGGGGGAGCTATCACTATAATTACCATTCTTTCTACTATTGATTCTAAATTGTGCATAACCTACCCGGTGGCAGCGGCTCATTAATTGCACGTCAAGGTTCGCGACCTATGGGCTGATGCAATCCGCTGCCACCTTTATTTGCCTTGTTCCGTGTCTATATAGCAATTAGGGATTTGAAACCCATTATCAAGGACTAAGACTTTCAAAGGCAAAACGGTCAGGCTTTCTTCTAATATTCAAATCTAAGTTATGAAAACAACTACAAAGTTCTACATGGGTATTGATGTATCCAAACCTTACTTTGATCTTTCTTTGACAGCAGTGATCAACCATCAAAAACAGCCTGTCATTACAAAGCGTTTCGATAACACTGCTGCAGGCATCAAAGCATTGCACAAGTGGCTTAAAGAGCAGGGGGTTTCCTTTGATGAAAACACATTGTTGGTCATAGAAAACACTGGCTTATATCATAGACTTATCTGGAGGTTCTGCTCTGATAACAACCTGCCTTTGCACATAGGCAATGCAGCACACATAAAGTGGAGCTTTGGCATAGCCAGAGGTAAGAATGACCATATAGATAGCATACGTCTGTGTCAGTATGCCTTAAAGCATGCAGATGAGCTGAAAGCCACGCCTGTACTTAATCCGGCGCTCCTAAAGCTTAAAGATCTGCTGACTGCCCGAACTAAACTGCTCACTCAGACCAATGCAATTAAGACCTGGCTCAAAGAACTGAAGCTAATGGGTGACAAAGAAGCACACAAGCTAATGGAAAAGACACATAAAGCAGCCCTGGAAGGACTGAAGAAATCCATTGCCACGGCTGCAAACTGCAATCAAGCAAATCATTGAAGAAGAGAGTTCTATAAAAGTCAACTATGACCTGCTCATCACTGTGCCAGGTATTGGTCACCTGACGGCTGTTTATCTGATCTGTTGTACGAACAACTTTGTTTGTAAGATCACAGGAAAACAACTTGCCTGTTATGCCGGTGTGGTGCCTTTGAACATACAAGCGGTATTAGTATCAAAGGCAGAAACAGAGTACACCAAATGGCAAACAAAGAACTTAAAAAGCATCTCCATCTCTGTGCACTATCAGCCATCAAATACTACAGTGAATTTAAACAGTATTATGAACGCAAAAAGAAAGAAGGTAAACACAGCATGTCTATTATCAATGCTATCAGAAATAAGTTGGTGCTCAGAATCGCTGCTGTTGTTAACAATCAGAAGCCGTATGTTGACCATACAGCCACAGCCTGAATAAACCTTAAAAACATTTTTTTATTCCATAGCAATCAGCCCCGAACCAGTGCCGAATAAATGTACAAATGTTCATTGATTGTTTTATAGCTCAATAGCGTTCAGTCACGCTGGAACTAAAGCTGATTAGTGATTTATAGCTGATTGTTTGTTCGTCACTCCGCTATATTGCCAATGCAATGTTAGCGGTAGTTATTTGAAAAGGTTTCTATCTCACGTCAAACATGATGTCAAGTCAGAATGATTTAATAGTCATATAAGTTGTTCATTTTTTTGAGTTCTTTTAATTGATAAACCTTTGTCACTGGAAATTTAAGGTGCTTATTAACATCTAAATCATCGGGAAATTGGGTTACAAGAACAGAGTCTTGTTTACATTCAATAATTATTTTGACATTTGCCTCATCAAAAGCACCTAGAAAAATTCTAAAACTCGTTGAATCTGTCAACCATTTTCCATCTCTGTCTCCCCCAAAAGCACCTTGACCAAAAGTGCTAAAAATCTCGGTATGTAAACCGTCACACACTTTGAATGTCCATTTGTGATTCTTGCGACTTTTGTCATTAATACAACCTTGAAAAGCATAAACCACAAAAATGATAAAAATAAAAATTCTATAGGGTTTATTCATTTTCCTTGCTATTGTCATTAAGTCAAAAAGATGTCATAGTTGAATTACCGCTAACGTTCATCGGCTTGCCGGAAGTAGCGGCAATAGCGTTCGTCAGTTCAAATATAGTTATATCGTTCAATAGTATTCTGCTGATGACTGGCTTGGGTCAGCCGCTGTTTTGGCAAGCACTATGTTAAGCGAATACCACTCGTTAATGAGAGCTAATTGTCAGTAACTACTTGTCCATCTTTGTAAATGATTTTCTTTGAGCCGTTACCTAAGCTGTCATATTGGATTGTCACTCCATTCTTTTTTCCGTTTTCCCATACTGCCGTCTCTTTCAGTTTTCCATTGCTGTAGTATAATCTCACATCACCTTGAGGGTGTCCATTTACAAAATGACTTTCTTCTTGTTTATTTCCATTTGGATAAAAGAACTCGCATAGCCCGTCTTGTTCATCGTTTTTAAAGTTCACTTTCCCCGAGATAGTGCCGTCCTCATAATAAAATGTCCAAAGTCCTTCCTGCTTGTCGTTTTGCCATTGTCCTTCTTGCTTTAATTTACCATTCGGATAATACAACTTGGCTTTACCAGTCTTTTTACCATCTTCTATAAAGGCTGTCGCTTTAAGTTGTCCATTGTCGTAATATTGTTTTATCTCCTCTCTATTCTGTGCATTACTGTTACATGAAATTGAACATATGGAAATAGTCAACAGGATAACGTGAATGTTCTGTCTTAAAGATTGCATAGGCTGATAGTTTCACTTAACACAAATTTAGGCGTAACCATTCAGGAATTCTAAAGTTTTAAGTTATTGGCTTTCATCATTATTTATCCGCGCTTTTGATGTTATTGAGTAGCGCTAATCCACCGCGAGCTCCATGTGCCGGTTGATTATTATTCTGGTAAACAACAATACAAAGTGAAGATTACCTTTTTGGATGCTTTGATTAAAACAGTTGGACGATTGAATGATTCAGGAGAATCATTTTTATCCTTTACTTCGGAGTGCGCTGCGCTAACACCTCGAAGAACATGCGGGTATCGACCGCTGGCTTGCTGCCGCAGCGGTATTCCGTATTACGTCAGATGAGCTAAAGATATGTTGTTTAATAGAATTATTACTGTTCAGCATTTGTTTGTCGAGCCGCTATGGCAGCAAACCCGCTATTGTGTGCTGTGCTATTCAGTCGGACCGATTTGATTTATATAAAAGTAAGGTCAGCACCTCTGTAACCAGTGTCGGATTGTTCTTGTTCTAATACAATTTTAGCACTTGTAAACCAGTCAGCATATTCCGAGTCGTCCATTGGCCGCTTTCCTTCGGCTGTGTCGCTCAGAGAAAGGTCACCTAAGAGTTCTCCAATGTCATCTGGTTTTCCAGTACGTTGCCAATACTTGTCCAAAAAATCAAACATGATTAAATAAGCTTCCCGTAAAGTCACTTTGCTGTCTAATGTCAAACTCTCCATTTCGTTAAATTGATGTAGTTAGTTCTGTCGCTCTGTGTTTATGTCAAGTAGAGCAAGCTTTGTAATAAAAGCTCTTCCAGCCAAATATATATTTACTGCAACGTGTCCAAATAATAGCGTCCGACTGCACTGCCACCAACTCCCAAATATACGCAACCCTCACTAATAAGTTGTGTAAAGCCACCCCAAAGCGGGTGTATTTACGCACCGGCATTTCTTTGCGCTTAATAGTTGTAAAAAAAGAGCATTGCTTAAACCTTATCTCCCATACACGTAAAAGAAAGTAATGCGGTACACCAGATCATAATCCTGCTTAAGTGGTCCGGTTACATCGGGCCGTTTGCTGATGTAGCGGTTGTACCATACATTGGGCATCACATGCACATTCTTTATAGGGGTAAAATCAAACCCGGCGGTTACAAAGCGCTCTTTATTGTTAGGCTCATAGTTATCAGAAAGTCCTTTGTATGATTGGTAATAAGCTGCATCATATTTGGTATCAGGATTATAGGCATCAAAACGTGCAAAAAAGTTCAGTTTATCTTTCACCACCACTCCTCTTACAAACATGGAGATGCCGGTTGCATTGACGGTCAGCGTATCATTTATACTATTATGAATACCTACTACATCGTTCTTACCATGATTAATAAATGCTTCTACACCGGCGGTAAAGGTGGGAGTAGTATAAGCCGCAAAGCCTTTAATCATATTCCTCGAATGGTGGAAACGGGGGCTCCAGTTTAACCGCTGGTAATCTGCATATAGCTGAAGTACCAGTTTTTTATCAAACAGCTTTGCGTATATATCGCCGCTAAACCATTTAT